>OHXW01000250.1_pt1 | contig 16764 bp, 12 predicted proteins | sample 1580031 | NCBI WGS metagenome assembly OHXW01 (sample SAMEA3882523, study PRJEB24775) | human gut metagenome | biome: human-associated habitat; feature: intestine environment; material: feces | place: Netherlands | collected 2009/2010
TTGTTACAAAGCTTCCGGCACATGAGATCGGACAGGCTGGAGTGAATGCGTTAAGACAGTATGGTGTTGACACATCTGACATCGTTCGCGGTGGTGATCGTGTTGGTATCTACTTCTTGGAGAAGGGCGCAAGCCAGAGACCATCCAAAGTTGTATATGACCGTGCAGGTTCTTCCATTGCAACAGCTACAACAGCTGATTTTGACTGGGATAAAATTTTCGACGGTGCAGACTGGTTCCACTTTACCGGAATTACACCGGCACTTGGCGATAATGTGGCAGCAATCTGCTTAGAGGCATGTAAAGCTGCAAAAGCAAAAGGAATCACTGTAAGCTGCGACTTAAACTACCGTAATAAATTATGGTCCAAAGAAAAAGCAGGCCAGGTTATGGGTGAACTTTGCAAATATGTAGACGTATGTATCTCCAACGAGGAAGATGCAAACGACGTATTCGGTATCAAGTCTGAAGGTACAGAGGTAACTGCAGGCGAGTTAAATAAAGAAGGATACAAAGAGGTTGCACAGAAATTAACAGACCGTTTCGGATTCAAGAAAGTTGCAATCACATTAAGAACATCTATCTCTGCAAACGATAACCGCTGGGCAGCAATGCTTTACGAGGATGGACAGAGCTACTTCTCAAAAGAGTATTTAATGCACATCGTTGACCGTGTTGGTGGCGGGGATTCTTTCGGCGGCGGATTAATTTACGCATGCTTAAATGATTATGATCCACAGGATACCATCGAGTTCGCAGTAGCAGCAAGCTGTCTGAAACATTCCGTAGAAGGTGACTTCAACATGGTAAGCGTTGACGAAGTTAAGAAATTAGCTGGCGGAGATGCTTCCGGACGTGTTCAGAGATAATAAAATTACGACAAAATCATTTTGTTAATTCCTTTCCCTAATTTAATATAACACCTGTGACAAGCAGGTAATGTACAGTCTTTTTACCCATTTAGACTGTGCAGATAAAGACGGACTGCCGTTTCATGAAGCCAACATGAAACGGCAGTTTTTTTTGTTATTTTCCTCTGTATGATAATTTTATATTTTGTGGAAAAACTATTAGGAAAATGGAGGTAGTCATATGAAACAGTTTGAAGGGTATGAAGAATATTTAAAGCAGAGTGAACTTTCGAAACAGACCAGGCAGGTGTATCTGAGGGAGGCGGAAAAATTTGTCCGGTATTTAAATGGAAAGGAAATTACAAAAGATCGGACGATGCTTTACAGAGAAAAATTACGGGAGGAGGACCTTTCTCCTGCGACGATCAATCTTTATGTTATAGCGGTAAATCGATATTTAAGATATTTAGAATGCGGGCAGGCATCTATAAAGACATTAAAAGTGCAGAAAAAATGCAGTGTGGAAAATGTCATTAGCCGGAAAGAGTATCAGGAATTGTTAAATTATGCAAAAAGCAGTGGCAGGAAAAAATATTATTATATTATGAGGACATTGGCACTTACCGGAATACGTGTCAGTGAGCTCCAATATATTACAGTTGAAACATTAGAGACCGGAAGAGTGCAGGTTTATAATAAAGGGAAAATCAGAGACGTTTATTTACCGGATGTTCTGATCCGTGAATTAAAAAAATTTTGCAGAGAGGAAAAAGAAAATGATGGAATCATATTTCGGGGAAGAGGAGGAGATCCGATCAACCGTATCACTGTTTATAAAATGATCGCATATCTTGGGGATATGGTTGGGATTAAAAAAGAAAAGGTTCATCCCCATAGTTTTCGGCATTTTTTCGCAATCAGCTATATGGAGTGCTATGGAAACCTTGCAGAGCTTGCAGATCTGTTAGGGCATACGAGCATTGAAACGACCCGTATCTATACAACGTCTACTGTAGAAGAAAAACGTAGAAAGCTCAATAATCTTGGATTATAGATGCAACAAAATATTGTATTATGTTACTAAACTCATATGTAGAAAGGTTATGTCTTAAATGCATAAAGACATAATGTATTTTCTGTGAAAATACGTGCATATGAAGAACACACACACATGGAAAGTGAGGAAAAAAAATGAGGGCAAAACAAGTAACAGCCTTAATGATGGCTGCAACGTTAGCGGTAACTGGTAACGGCGTTACAGCATTTGCAGAGCCGGTAGCAAATGTTGAAGCCGGGGATGCGGCAACAGAAGCTTTAAACGTTGAAACAACAGAAGAGGTTGAGACAGCAGCAGAGGTTGAGGTAACAGAAGATTCAGAAGACGTGACAAAGAGTGCACAGAAGGATGCTTCTTCCGATGTTACTGTAGAAACAAAAACAAGTGCAACTACAGTAAAAGCAGGTGCGACAGTTACTGTAACAACAACTGTCAAAGGGGATAAATTAACTAATGGTACTCTTACAGTAAAAAGCTATGAGTTGATTGCAACAAAATCTGCAGTTGACACAACAATTGCAACCAGTGCAGATGGTACATTTGTATTTGCACCAGAGAAAGATACGACGTACAAAGTAAAAGCAGTGTTCACACATGCAAGCGAGAAAAATGAATATTATGCAGAAAAAGCGCTTGATGCATTTACTATCGAAGCAGCATCTATCGCAACAAACAGACTTCATGTGCCGGAAGTTACTACCATTAGCAATAAAGATGGAGCTGCTTTAAATACTACAGCTGCTCCGGAAGTAACAGCAGCACTTGAGACAGCAAATAAGTTAGATGAAGCATATGGTAAGTGGACTGTGAAAGATGAGGCAGTTACAACAGCTACAAAAGAGATTGTCTTTACATTCACAGCAACAGACGGTGTATATACCATTGATAACAGTGATACTGCTGCAGTAGAGACAGATAAGACATATGAAAAAACAGTATCTGTTAAAGTTGTTCAGCTTGCTACAGGTGTTTCCATTGAGGATGAAAACGGTGCTATTTCAGCTACAGTAGAGATGGCAACCACCGATAAGAAAGCATTGACAGCAAAAGTTGCTGCCGGATCAGGCAGTGATACTGTTTCCAATGCAAAGGTTACATGGACATCCAGTGATTCCAGCAAAGTAAAAGTTACAGCAACTGGTGACAATGAAGCTGTTATCACAGCAGTTTCTAAAACAGAGGCTGGAAAAGAGGTAACAATTACCGCAACAACAACAGACGGAACCCAGAAAGTCGGCGAGATCAAAGTTGCTGTAAAAGAGGGAATCAATGCAGACAGCATTTCATTTGATTCCAAACTTCCTGAGATTACTTATGAGGGAGCTGGAGATCTTGAAGATTACTACAAAGATTATGTGGCTGCATTAAACAAAAAGACCACAATTGGTACTTACAGCATTAAAGATACATCAGAAACAATTGATTCTGTTGGCGGTGTAGCTAAGACTTCAACTGTAGCTTCTTTGAAAACCAATACAGAAAATTCCCAGACAATCAAAAACGGTTTGACAATTGTTTTCACATTAAGTGATGATGCTGGTCTTACACCGGTTGATGGAAAAACAAAATGGGATACGAAAACAGTTGAGAAGACATACGATGTTGTAATCAACAGAGCAGTGATCAATCGTGATGCTTCTGCGGTAACTGGTAAGTTGGAGAGCAGTTATGCTGCCGGAGCAAAATTAAGTGAAATCTTAGCTGGAAAAAATGATACTGAATTTGACATCGAAATTCAGAAAAAAGTAGATGGCGCATGGCAGACAATCTCTGATGATACACCAAACATCGGTACACTTGCAAATTATCAGGTAAAATATTCTCTGAAAGACAGCGCAAAAAATGTATACACATTAAGCGGTGCAGATGCAAATGGATATAAATATGTATCCTTAAGCGGCGTTTCTATCACACAGCCTGTATTAACAGATGTTAAGGCAGAAAATAAATCTGAAAATTTAACAGCAGATAAATTTAAAGATAAAGATACGCTTACACTGAAAGCATCTTACGATGAAAAGAAACTTGGAACTGCTAATTATACTGTTTCTTATCAGTGGTATAAACTGAATGAGAAAACGAATAAGTATGAAGCAATTAAAAGTGCAACATCTGATACTTATACGACAAGTACATTTGCTGACATCCCAGGTACATACTATTGTGAGATCACAGCAGATGTAAAAGGATCTGTAAAAGATTTCCTTCCGGATGCAACAGATGCTCAGGTTGAAGCATACAGCAAACTGGTAAAATCAACAAACAAAGTTACGGTTGAGGCTACTAAGATTACAGTTGATACTACTACTTCAGGTTTAGGCTTAAGCAAAACGGAAGCTACTTATGGTGCTACAGCAGATGTAAAGGCTATCGCAAAGGTTACTGCAGATGATGTTTCTGCTTATCGTGTATATTACAAACAGGTTACTACAGTAGCAAATAAACCGTCTTTAGGTGAAGCAAAAGACATCACAAAGAAATCCGTAAATGAAGATGAAGCTTTCCTGTTCAAGAGTGGAAGAACAATTTCCGAAAGCCTTGGTAACTTAGATGCTGGTACATACAGAATCTACTTAGAGGTTACAGCCGGAAAAGAGACAACAAGCTATGAGATCGGTGATATCAAAGTAGCTCAGAAAGAGATCACCGGATTAAATTCCAAGAATCTTAAAGTTGAGGATGCTACTTATGGTCAGAAGTTAAGCGATGCTAAGATCATTTACAATGACACAGAGATTGATGCAGCGTTAGATTTTGCATTTGTTGATAACACAGTAGCAGACGCTGGAAGCTATACAAGCAAAGAGGTAGCTGTTTCAGTTGTTGATCCAAACTACACAACAGATACAAAGGTAACATTAAAAGCAAATGTAAATGTTGCAAAAGCTCCTCTTTCCGTAACTGCAAAAGATGTAACGATCGAGCAGGGTCAGGAAGCAGCACTTGACGGAACCGTAAAAGGTTTAGTTGGCAAAGATACTGCAAAAGTTACTTATGCAGTATTAGGTACAGATGGAAAAGCTGTTCAGTCAACAAAGAACTTAGCAGTTGGTACATATAAGATCCGTGCAACTGTAGAAGATCAGAAAAACTACGATGTAACATCAGTAGTAGATGGAACATTAACTGTAAATGCAGTAGCAGCAACAGGTGTAACTGTAAACACAACTGCATTAAAGATCAATGTTGGTGAATCCAGACAGGTCAGCGCAACAGTAGCTCCTGCAAATGCAGCAGATAAGAATGTTACATGGTCTTCCGACAACACAGCAGTAGCAAAAGTTACATCTGATGGTGTGGTTTATGCAATCGCAGAAGGAACTGCAAATGTTACCGCTAAGACAGCAAACGGCAAGACAGCAACAATCGCAGTAACTGTTTCAACAGTAAAAGCTGATTCTGTAAAACTGAGCGCAAGCAAAGTAACTTTAACTTCTATCGGTGCATCTAAGACAGTAAAAGCAACAGTAAATCCGACAAACACAACAGATAAGACTGTTACATGGTCTTCTTCTAACAAGAAAGTTGCAACTGTAGATAAGAACGGTAAGATCGTTGCAAAAGGAAATGGTAAAGCAACCATCACAGTTAAGACAGCAGATGGCAAGAAAGCAACTGTTAAGGTAACTGTAAAACAGGCAACCAAGAAAGTTGTATTAAAAGTAGGCAAGAAGGTTGTAACAGGTAAGACCTATACCTTAAAGGAAGGTAAGAAAGCAACTGTAAAAGCAACTGTAACAGATGCAAAGGGCAAGAAAGTTACTTCCGGAAACCAGAAGATCAAATGGACTACTTCAAATAAGAAAGTAGCAACCATCAGCAAGAGCGGTAAGATCACAGCTAAGAAAGCAGGCACTGTAAAGATCACAGCTAAGACAGCAGATGGTAAGAAAGTAACATTCAAAGTAAAAGTTAAATAATTGAAAACCTGAAACATACGGACACATGACCTGAGATGCGATAATCCTCTGGTATCGGCATTGAGGGAAAAATCAGGGATCACGAACGGGCGGCATAAAGTTTTGTGCCGCCCGTTTTGTGTGAAATATGTCTAATATGGTACAGCCGGATGTGTTGCAGTTTTCACAAAAATAATTTGAAAACGCTTATTTTGCTGACTTTTTGGGGAAAATAATGATATAGTAAAAATACTGGGTGGAGAATTACCTGTATGTTATCGTTTAAAATGGAAACTGGAGAAAGGAGAATCAGAAGAATGTTTGAAATCGGAGAATATGTTGTGTGTGGCGCGAAAGGTGTCTGTCAGATCAGGGATATTACCCATATTGATATGTCGGGAGCAGACAAAGAGAAGCTGTATTACGTTTTAGCCCCGGTCGGAGATAAGAATGGGACTATTTATGTTCCGACGGACAGTGAAAAGATTATAATGCGCAGAACGATTTCAAAAGAAGAGGCAGAGAGGCTGATTGACGAATTACCGCAGATTGAACTTCTGTGGGTGCCGGATGACAAACAGCGTGAGGAAACATACAAAGAGGCACTCCGTACCTGTGATTATCATGCATGGGTGAGCATTGTAAAGACTTTGTATCAGCGGAAAAAAGAGCGGTTGGCACAGGGAAAGAAAGCAACTGCAGTGGATGAACGCTATATGAAAGCGGCCGAAAATGGACTGTATGGTGAGTTGTCGCTGACGCTTGGAGTACCGAGGGAAAAGATGGAAGATTATATCAGAGAGAGACTTTCGTAAGGAAGGGATTTGACCGGATAGTGAGTGTACAGACAGACGGATCGTCAGAAAAAAAGGTGGGCAGCTGGCAGAAATTTGATCCTGGGATCAATTCTGGAAGCTGTCCACCTTTTTTAGAAGGGATTGTTATGTAACTGTCAGATCGTCGTGTTCACGCCGTTAACGGCAGCATGTTCATCCTCGTCCATCGGGATGACAAGGCATTTCCTGCCGTCGATGACCTGGGAGTGGATCTGGTCGACTTTTTCCGGTTTGACACGCAGAATGACGTCGTAGGTCTTGACTGCCGGGACGTCATCCCCGTCAGATTCTTCTACCGGAAGAGTGCGTGTTTCTTCTAACTGCTGTTTCAAATTTTCAACCTGCTGTACCAACTCTAATTTTTCTTTGCGTCTGGCATTTGCCTCCACCAGTTTCGGATCTACTAAATGTTCTGCGACCGGGACTTCTTCTCCAAATACATTTTCATAGGTCTGTTCGATCACAGCTGCCTGTTCTTCGGTCACACCGCTCTCTGCGAGTACGGAAGAGATTGTGCTCTTTGTGACAGGAACCGGTTCCGGTTCTGGTTCATCTTCTAAAGCGACCGGGATCAGGTCATTTAAGTTGTCCTGGATATCCATGAAAATGGCATCGCTTTCGTCATCATCTTCCCCGATGACTTCTTTTACAATGCTCTGGAACGTAAGTTTCTGTTCGGTAGCTGTAAATTTAGAGCCACAGCCAAGACCGGATTCCATAAATTCGGAGTGCGGTGTCTTGGTGTCTCTGGTGTAAAACATGACAGAGTGGATATCAGTGCTCCGGTCGGTAAAAGCAGGGAAAACAAATCCGGTGTCCGGAGCTCCAACGACCCAGTCGCGGATACGCGGTCCGATACGGTTTTCATCCTCACGGTAGCCAAGTCCCGGTTTGGTCAGGTTGACCGGGCAGATCGCGCAGAGCAGATACTCGTAAACTTCCTCGGACTCGTCTAATTTATTATTATCAGAAGTTTTTGTCATAACGTCGTAGGCATCGTGGAATACAAGGATCAGATAGTTTCCGACATAGTCGTAGCTGTCAATGACAAGATCATAAAATGCATCCATCAGATCATCATTTTTTAAGGCACTCTCGCGCAGACCCATCAAAAACTGCTGTCTGCCGCCGGCAGCTTCCTCCGCAGTCGGAAATTCCAGCTCTAAAAGGTTATTTCCAATCGTACCGGACATTACTTTTTTTGCAATCTCCAAGTATTTGTAAAATTCCTCATCTTCCAGATTTAAAAATGTCTCCCCGAAAGAAGTTACCTTATTGTGGTCGGCATCCACATAGCAGCCGCACAGTCTTGTAAAAGTGCAGGCATCTTTCTTAAAACGCCGTTTTAATTCTAAAATATCTTTTTTGTTCATAAATCTATATCTCCGTTTCTGAGGGGATGCCATACAAAAGATAGCGCAGGCTGTTTCATGTCCCCGTAATCTGCAGGAAATATTATAACGAAATTTTAAAACCGGTGCAAGGGGTTATGATTTCCCGTCACGGACAACGGCGTGCTCCATTAACCAGTCACACCATACTGCGTAGTATTTTCCGAGGGGATGCGCATTATCATTGCTGTACTGTGTGCCGAGATTGCCGTTTGCATCGTCAAAAAGTTCATTGATGTCCAGATAATAAATGGTCCGTTGATCGGCTAATGTCGAAATTTTTTGATTAAAGGCGTTGATATTGGCATTATTGAATGTCTTATCCGAGTCTGAGCGCTGTGCAGTCACATGAAGATTTGCTTCCACATAAATGATCGCATCCGGCTGCATGGTTTGCAGAAAATTTACAAACGACGCATATTTTTCAAATGTCTGTGTGACATCGTAGCCAAGTTCATTAATGCCGAGCATCAGATATATTTTATGATAGGTATGGCTGGCTAAAAGATCAGAGATACTGACCTTTCCGATACCGTCCACCATAATTTTTTTATTTTCCAGCTCATAGATACTGAGACCCGAATCACAATAAAAGGTGGCATTGCCCAACGTACCATATTCTTTTAATCCGACGGTGCGGGAATCACCGATCATTAAAGCGTCATCGAAATAATCTGCATCAACAGTGGTCATTTCTGTCATCGGAATTTCTGTGTCCGGGATATCCTGCCGGTCTGTATTGTCAGATGGCGCACCGGAAGTGTCCGATGGTGTCGTGGTGTCTTGTTTTTGTGCGGCGGAGACAGAAGACACGGACAAGGACGTATTTTTGGCTGCATTTATGTTTAACGTTACATATAAGTAAATGAGTGGAATCAGAAGGCAGCTTATCAAAAAGAAAAAATAAAACAATATGGCAGATATTTTTTTTCGCATAGTGTTCCTTCGTTAAAATCTGAAATATAAAAATGGGTCATTAGAGCCAACGTAAATACAGTAAACAGAAGCCCAGAAAATTGCCAGATAGACAAAAATTTCTGGCACAGAGCCCCTGATTTTTTTTAAAAAGCGGACCGGAAACCTTGTAGAAAAAAGGAAGCCGGCAGGGATGATAAAGCGGAAATCATTTAAATTTTTCCAGAAATCATTCACATAAATAATGGCATCATCGGCGGAAAAAAATGGAAATAATTTCCGGGTGTAGACTTCGATACTGCCGGGATCACTGATTCCAAAGAGCATCCACGACAATGGGATCAGAACTGCCATATAAAGATGTCCGGCCAGCGCGTATCGGTCCGTCAATTTTTTCAACAGCAGTTTTTCTGTCAATACAATGACGAACAGGGAAAATCCCCACAGAATAAAATGAAATTCTGTGCCATGCCAGATTCCGGTAAGTATCCACACGACAAGCAGGTTGCGGATCCATTTGCAGGTACCTGTGCGGTTGCCGCCAAGTGGAATATAGATGTAGGTCTGAAACCATTGTCCAAGTGTAATATGCCAGCGCCGCCAGAATTCTGTCATGCTTGTGGAGAGATAGGGGTGCATAAAGTTTATGGGAAGCTTAAAACCAAGCATTCTGCCCAGACCTGCTGCCATCAGGGAATAACCATAAAAATCAAAGTAAATCTGGAAAGAATATGCATAGATTCCAAGCCATGCAAGCGGCGTGGAGATACTTTCATATCCGATCGTGCCAACATTTGCCCACAGACTGCCAAACTGATTCGCCAGAATCGCTTTTAAGCCAAGTCCCCGGATAAAAAGTTTCATACCCTCCGCCAGATTTTCGGGCAGAAAGCGTCTTGCACTGTGAAGCTGCCTGCGCAGCATCTCATACGGGGTAATTGGTCCGGAAATTAATTTTGGGAACATGCTGATGTAAGTGCCGAATGTCACAAAATCCCGTTCCGGTAAAATACGTCCGTAATAGATATCAAAAAGATATGCAGTCAGCTGGAACGTATAAAAACTGATTCCGAGCGGCAGAGATAAATGTCTGGAATATTTAAACAAAAACAACCATAAAAAATCGAAAAAAATAACTTTTGTCAAAAAGAGTCTCTTTTTTCTTGGATTGTGTATCTGATAAAGGCGGATTCCGAACACATAATTGAGATAGGTCAGAACCATTAACAGAAACAGTGCATATGGCTGTTTGATCACTCCGACTGCATAAAACAGGATGCTCCCTGCAAAGAGCGTACTGTTTCTGAAAGCAGCAGGTGTGACATAATAGGCAAACAGAAATAATGGCAAAAAAATAAAAATAAAGTTGAGACTGCTAAATACCATGCCAGGATCCTTTACTGCATAGACATTTCTTATTTTAAAATATCGGCGATCACATCGTGCGGGATCGTAAATTCCACAACACCCATAGACATCGGACCGACATCGCCCTCGTTGAAGCTGATGACGAGATTTCCGTCAGCATTAATATAGAAGGAAGTGTCATCGTTAATGGAGGTAAAGTTCCATTCAGGAACTTCCGTATCATCCAGCCAGTAGGAGACATTTTCATCGGCATCCATCTGCCCGCGCATCTGGGATTTGATGTTTTCACTGATCGGAGTGATATAGTCAGATCCCTCTTTAAAAAGATCTTTTAACGCAAGGCGTTCCCCGGTCTTTAAATCAATCGTGTAATAATAATCCATCTCATAACCGCTTCCGGCAGCCTGATAACACATCAGTTTTAAGGTAAAATAGTCGTCAGTTGTGTTGATGACCTCATGTTTGATCATGATATCCTGATAACCTTCGTTGTTCATGTTCTGTTTGAACTCTGCGATCAGGCTGTCGCTGATCTTTTCAATCTCCGCATTGATCTCATCGGTTGATTTCTTTAAATTTTCCCCAACCGGGTCTTCCGTTGTTTTTTCAGTGGAAGCGACAGTTTCCGGTACCAGTTGTGGAACATTGACATCGGCGTTGTTTCTGTCGCTGCTGTACTGGTAATCGCGGAATGTGACGACCTCGATCAAATTTCCAAGCAGTGGGATCTGTTCCATCGCATAGGCGACACTCGGTGAAGTATTTGGCAGGATGACAAACGCTGCGATCGCTGCGGCAGCGCCAACCCAGATTCTTGTGATAATGGTTTTATTGTGTTTGTTCTTCTTCTCGGCTTTCGCCTGATTCATTTTTTCTTTCATTTTTATGACCTCCTTTTCAGGCATTTGCGAGGTGTCATAGGATTTTTTTAATTCATAAAAATCATTGGTGTTCATTCGGTTACCTCCATTTTCAGTTTTAACTTCTGCATACTGCGGTACAGACGGCTTTTTATGGTATTGACATTTTCATTTAAGACGCGGGCGATATCTTCGATTTTTAAGTCCTCGAAATACCGAAGTTCCACGATCGCCTTATCCTCCGGGGACAAAGAATCGAGCGCAGTTCTAAGATCTAAGTCCTGATACTGGTCCGGTTTTCCCTCTGCGATCAGTGAATCCTCGTAAGAAATGGTATCCGGCCGCTTTAAATGATGAAAAATCTCATTTAACATGATGCGGTAAATCCAGGTCGCCGCATATTCCGGCTGCCTTAGGGAAGCACTGTTTTTGATCGCCAGATAGGCTCCGTTTTGTACAATGTCACTGGCATCGTCGGGATTATGTACATAGCTGTATGCAAGATGATAGTAGCGGTTGTAATTCTCAAGCAGCAATCGTTCGATGAGATCATCATTAGATTCTGCTGTATGTTTTTTTTCTTTTCCGGAAAAGAATTTCAAGATCAGATCCTCCTTTGCAAATATTTGATTCTTTCGAATCATCTGACTATTAGATATAGCATAGCCACAAAAAGTTTCAAAATCAATGCAAAACATCAAAAAGGTATGGTATAATGTGCGTAAGCATTGAGCAGTGCCAACGAAGTGAACAATAAAAAATGACTGCTTGCAGGCACTTTTTTATTGTTTGCTTCGTTGATAGGGCGAAAGCCCGTCAGTCCGGAAAATCTCTGATTTTTCGGACGTGCACTGCGGACTGAAGTGCAGCAAGAATTAAAAATGGAGACAAAAACAATGGACATAAGATTTGCAACAATGAATGATATAGATGCGGTCACAGAGTTGGAAAGACGGTGTTTCCCACCGGAAGAAGCAGCAGAAAAAGACTCTTTTGAAAAACGCCTGACCGTATTCCCGAATCATTTCTGGTTACTGGAGGATTCCGGGAAACTGGCAAGCATGATCAATGGAATGACGACAGATATTCCAATCCTGCGGGATGAGATGTTTGAGGATGCCACAATGCACCGTGAAGAGGGACAGTGGCAGATGATCTTTGGAGTGGCAACGCTGCCGGAGTATCAGAAAATGGGATGTGCGTCGAAACTCATGGAGCGCGTTATCGCGGATGTCAAAGAGCAGGAACGAAAAGGGATCGTTTTAACGTGTAAAGAGAGTCTTATTCCATTTTATGAGAGATTTGGTTTTGTAAATGAAGGAAAGTCCATGTCAAAGCACGGGGGAGCCGTGTGGTATGATATGCGGCTGGTATTTGAAGAATTGTAGGGAAAAGGAATTATTATAATATGAAGAAACACAGATTGCCATACATGGTTGCAGGGGCAGTATTGTTTGCTGCACTTTTTACCGGATGTACCAATGAGCGCTTAGAAGATGAACTGGATTTCCGCAAGATTGGGATTAACAGTATGCAGTCCGGTGATTATGAAGGTGCAGTGGCTGCTTTTAACAGCGCACTATCCCAGTGTGTGGGGAAGATTACAGATACAGAACTCGACATCTGCTATTATAAGGCGGCAGCACAGTATGCCGGTGGAGATATAGAGGGAGCTCTTGCTACTTATCAGGCGATGATCGATTATGATGAGGAAAACGGCAACGCATATTATCTGCATGGATGTCTGAGTCTAAAGCAGCAGGATACGGATACGGCAAAAAAAGATTTTGCCAATGCTGTCAAATATAACCCGGATGATTATGAACTGTATGTTGGGATTTATGAGAACCTTGCCGGTAATAATATGACTGAGGAAGGGGAAGAGTATTTAAACAAAGCGTTTGATATCAAGGGAAATTCCGCAGAAAATCTTACCTGGCGCGGCAGGATTTATTATCTGCTCGGACAATATGATAATGCAGTCAAAGAGTTAGAAGGAGCAGTCAAAAAGGACAGTGCCAAAGCAAACCTTTACCTTGCACAGGTCTATGAAGCGGAAGAAGATTCTGCAAATGCGGAAAAATATTATCAGGCATATGTCGACAGTGGTACAGCGGACTCTGTGGCAATGAATGCGCTTGCCGAGATCCAGATGGAAAAAGGCAACTATGAAGCGGCGTTAGAGGATATCAGACAGGGACTTGCGATGGATAATGTCACAAATCAGCAGGAACTTTTGTCAAATCAGATCATTGCTTATGAGTACAGCGGTGATTTTTCATCTGCGTGGGATGTCGTTCAGCAGTACGTTTCCCTTTATCCGGATGATGAGGCGGCGCAGAGAGAATATATCTTTTTAAAGAACCGCCAGAATACGGATGCGGGCAGCGATGCAGAAAGTACGGATTCTTCAGATGAAGGGCAAAACTCTACGGGAAATAGTTCCACGGACGATAGCTCTGCACAAAGTGATACCACGAATGATAGTTCTACAGGAGACAGTTCTGCGGAGAATCGTTCAGCACAGAGTGATTCGACAGGGGATAATACTGCGGGAGACAGTTCTTCACAGGATACAGGAAATTAGAATTAGAGACAGCAAGGGAGGAACACATGCCAGAACCCATTAAAATAGAAGAAGTAAAAGAGCGTGTCATTTTAGTCGGTGTCAGCGAACAGGATGGTGACGATGCGGAAGATTCCGTCGCAGAATTAGCAGAACTTGTAAAGACAGCAGGAGCAGTTACCGTCGGTACGCTGATCCAGAAACGTGAACTGATCCATCCGGGCACCTATGTTGGAACCGGAAAAGTGCAGGAAATCGCCGACATGATCGCGGAACTAGGTGCCACCGGTATCGTCTGTGATGATGAGTTATCGCCGGCACAGCTCAAAAACTTAGAGCAGATGTTAGATACAAAAGTCATGGACCGGACGCTTATTATCCTCGATATTTTTGCGGCGAGGGCAACAACGAGCGAGGGAAAGATCCAGGTCGAGCTGGCGCAGTTAAAATACAGACTAAGCCGTCTGACCGGTCTCGGGCGTTCCATGTCAAGACTTGGCGGTGGTATCGGAACCAGAGGCCCCGGTGAGAAAAAGTTGGAGATGGACAGGCGTCTGATCAAGAGCAGGATCGCACAGCTTGACCGTGAATTAAAAGATGTAAAGAAGCACAGAGAAGTAACAAGAGAGCAGAGAAGCCGCAGTCATATTCCGGTGGCCGCGATTGTTGGTTATACGAATGCGGGAAAATCAACACTTTTAAACCACTTAACGGGAGCGGGAGTGTTAGAGGAAGATAAGCTGTTTGCAACTTTAGATCCGACAACGCGTGTCTTAGAACTGCCGGGCAGACAGTAAATTCTTCTGACGGACACGGTCGGTTTTATCCGGAAACTGCCGCATCATCTGATCGAAGCATTTAAGAGTACCTTAGAGGAAGCCAAATATGCAGATTATATCGTGCATGTGGTGGATGCGTCCAATCCACAACGGGACAAGCAGATGCACATTGTGTATGACACACTCTATCAGCTCGATATCAGGGAAAAAACGGTTATTACCCTATTTAATAAGCAGGATCAGGTCACAGATGAGGAGCCGATCCGTGATTTTAAGGCAGATTATACATTGGCGGTTTCCGCAAAAAAGGGAACAGGATTAGAGGAGTTGAAAGAACTTTTCTGTACGCTGCTGCGGGATAATAAAATATTAGTGGAGCGTACAATCTCTTATCAGGAGGCTGGAATTTTACAGCAGATCAGAAAGAGTGGGGAACTTTTAGAGGAAGAGTACCGGCCGGAGGGCATTTTTATCCGCGCCTATGTCACGCCGGAAATCTATGGCAGTTTATAGAGGCTTTGTGTTTACGAAGATTTTTGCATATGGTACACTGATATAAAATTTGACAGAATACAGACAAAATTTTGCACAGAAGCGATGAAAGCGTGCTTCGGAATGGAGAAATTATGACAATATTAATTCAAAATGGACAGGTGATCAATCCTGCCACAGGGATGAATGAAGTTGCAGATGTATTGGTGGAAAATGGTGTTGTTTCTAAGATCGAAAAAGGGATCAAAGAGAAAGCAGACCGGAAGATCAATGCAAAGGGATGTTTTGTCATGCCGGGATTTATTGACATGCATGTGCATCTGCGTGATCCGGGATTTGAGGAAAAAGAGACGATCGAGACAGGCTGTCGGGCAGCAGCACACGGCGGATATACGACGATTCTTGCAATGCCGAACACCAAGCCGGTCGTTGACAATCCTGATGTGGTAAATTATGTACACAATAAGGCAAAAACTGTCGGACTTGTCAATGTACTGCAGGTTGGTGCCGTGACAAAGAACCAGGAGGGAAAAGAACTTGCGGATATCGAGGGAATGGTAAAAGCAGGTATTCCTGCAATCAGCGAGGATGGAAAATCCGTCATGAACGCCCAGTTATATCGCGAGGCGATGGAAAAAGCTGCAAAATTAGGCATTGTGGTACTTGCACACTGTGAGGATAAAAATCTTGTCAATGGCGGTGTCATGAATGAGGACGAACATGCAAGAGAACTTGGATTAAAGGGAATCACCAATTCCGTAGAAGATATCATTGTTGCAAGAGATATCATGCTAAGCCACGACACCGGGGCAAAACTTCATTTATGTCATTGCTCGACGGAAGATTCCGTCATGATGGTCGATCTTGCAAAGCAGAAGAATGTAAAAGTTACCGCAGAAGTATGTCCGCATCATTTTACACTGACTTCGGATGATATACGCAAGATCGCACCGGAAATGGATGTGGAAAAGAATGTGATTGCTGCGGATGCGGATGCAGATACTAATTTTAAGATGAACCCGCCGCTTCGTACTAAAAAAGACGTGGAGGCACTAAGAGTGGGACTTCGTGACAATATTATGGATGTGATTTCTACCGATCATGCACCGCATACATTTGCAGATAAAAATACCTCCATGAAGAATGCGCCGTTTGGAATCGTCGGACTTGAAACCGCAGCATGCTTAACCTATACAGAACTGGTACTTGGCGGTTATCTGACACCGATGCAGATGGCAGAAAAAATGAGTTATAATCCGGCGAAGATCGTCGGACTTGACAAGGGCGATATCGCTCCTGGAAAGACAGCAGATATCGTGATCTTTGATCCGAATGAAACTTATAAGATCGATAAAAACAAATTTGCAAGCAAGGGAAGAAATACCCCGTTTGACGGAAGAACGGTGACCGGAAAAGTAAAAATGACGATCGTTGGCGGTCATATCGTATATGAGGAATAAAAAAGCGGGTAGATAAAAGGAGAAAATTCATGCAGACAAAGGGCACAAAATTTGAGGAAACTGCGATCATCATCCGGCAGGAAGAAATCGCGGACGATATTTACAGTATGTGGCTGCGCACAGAGCACATCGCAGCACATGCAAAAGCAGGACAGTTTGTTTCTGTCTACTGCAATGAGGGAAGCAGACTGCTTCCAAGACCGATCAGCATCTGTGAGATTGATAAAGAAGACAGCAAAATCAGACTGGTGTATCGCGTGACTGGGAAAAATACCGGAACAGAAGGATTT
>OHXW01000262.1_pt1 | contig 16443 bp, 20 predicted proteins | sample 1580031 | NCBI WGS metagenome assembly OHXW01 (sample SAMEA3882523, study PRJEB24775) | human gut metagenome | biome: human-associated habitat; feature: intestine environment; material: feces | place: Netherlands | collected 2009/2010
AAAGAAAATTCCGTCAATAGAAAGGAGAAGAAAAGAAGAGTATAAACTGTTGTTTACACCTTAAGCGAGATGAGGTTTCAGTCTATAATCAATAATTACCTTTTCTGCGGCAATCATGAAGTAACGGTCAGCATGTCTTTTGTCTGTTCTCTGCTGGCTACCTGCAAGTCACACAATGTCGACCCTAAGGATTACCTGAATGACATTATCCCCCCAATACCCTATCATAAAAAGACACCCATGAGCAACTCTTGAGTCAACTCTCGCACAAATGGAAGTTGCAACATTCGGGAAGTCTATTGACCAAATAAAGATTGGAATCCGGTAACTAATATTGACACTAACACATAGGTTTCAACAAAACGATAGCGACTGTAACTATTAAGTTCTTAATGACAATCGCTATTGTTGTATATGAAGGTTCAATGCCTATAATTTATCGAATGCTTACTCTAATTCTCTTGTCCTTAATGGATCTTTGTATCTGACTCTTTGTGCAATACTTAGTCGTTGATAAACTCCTCTAGTCGTATATAACTTTGCCATGTCACATTTTTGCAAAGTTTATCTATACTGATTAAATATGATGAATAAGAAGGGTCTCTGTTCTTTTTTGCTCTATAGAAATCAACATATGAACATATCGCCCCGATTGTAAGACCGCCTGCTATTAAAGCAATGTCAAACGGATCTTTCGCAAGAGTAGCAAAGGTTCCCAAAGCCGTAAGGGAAACAGGAACTCCCGTTGTAATGGGCAAACATTTTATATCACTCCAACGATCCATGCTTTTCTTGTATTGTTCTTTCGAATCTAATAATTCCTTCACGAAATCTTCATTTACTTGTCCTGCATGTTGGATATTTGAAATCTTGGCAAGATGATTGGTAAAATCATCAAATTTCTCTCTCAGCAACTTTCTTTCATCCTTCCTTTTATTAACGAATGTAATAAGTTCACGTGCACTCACTTCCCCTATATTTTGAGGTATGATATCCTCTAATGTTACGGAACACAAAAAACCTTTGGCCGTGGGATCTTGAAGAAAATCACCGAAATTCGCATTTTCACAGAAGTAAGGATTTATTGACCACGCATCCAAATCATCAGTACCTCTGTTAAGATTACGTATTCTTGCAACCACTTGTGATAACTTAAACATATATCCTCTTGCAAGCTCTTTTGATAAATGAAGCCAATTGTCTTTATCAATAAAGTGCTCTCCTATTAAATCTAGAAAAGGATATAACCTACTATCAATTTTTCCGGGATGAATTCTATCTTCATCCGAAGGAGTAAGGCCTGCAGGCATATGATTTTCTATCCTATCACAAAGTTTCAAGAATTCTTCAAAAGTGTCCTCTCTATCCTTGTCATCCAACTTGATATCTCTAACCAAGTCTTCATCAACCAACGCTTTGATTTCATCACTATCATTAGGTGAATAGCCTTCAGGAACAATCCTATAAACGTGGTCCCAAAGTAATAAACTTGATTTTACCCATGCCTCATTTTGGAATTCAATATGAGGATAATACAATATTGAATTTGGTTTCATATCTTTACTTCTATATTAATTAACTATGTTATAATTCCTTTTAATTCTTATTCTATTTCTGTACGAAAAGAAATTGTTTACCAAAATTTTCCTTATACATTATTTATGCATCTTGAGGAACAATCAACGGATAGATTACGATATCTATTAGCTTACACATATTTTCTCCGTTTAAATTTTGATTATTATTTATAATAGCAGTGTTGCTCATATCTGTAAAATTACATTTTATTTAAGAAAAATCCAATTTATCCGCAGATATATTATTAAAATATTTATATGGTTCTTTGTCTAATTCCATAACATATATTCTACTATTTGTATTTACATATAGATTAAATTTATGTAGTGCGTGTTATTACACTTCTATCTGCCTTTCAAAGACAATAAAGCGTAATCCGTAGGAGAGGGTGTGAAGAATCCCAGATTGATACCGAAACTATTCTCCTGCAGATATTCATGCCGAGGTTCCTCGCGTACGGTTTCTGCCTGTGCCTGACGCTAATTCATGGTAGCAGAAAGAGCGTTATATCTCAGTTCCTGGTCAATGTTCAGGAAACTGAACTTGCAGTCAATATTGGAACCGCTAAAGGTCAGTTGATTGCATGTGAATTTGACACCCTCCATCTCGCCATGCGTGTGACTTAGCTTCCATTACGTATCAATCCCGGATCTCCGCAAAGCTAGTTGCAACTCACTTCAGCTTCGAGCGTTCAGAATTTCTCGTTTCAAGACATGCTAGATAAAATACTTTACTTTGTCGTGACGGTACAGCCGCATGAAATTGACATGCTCTTTTCCTTCGGTAAATACAAGCGGTAATGAGTTGTTAACATCTTGCAGATCTTTTCATTCCGGTAACAGTCGATATGGTCTGTGATAATGAACTGCGTGTTTGCGATTCCCATCAGTTTCATATAGTTGTTGGCGATCTTTAGAATCAGGCCATCATCGTCACGGATACAGTACATATCCTCTGAGAGACCCTCTTTTTTATACATAGTTTTTGTCGAGAAAAAGGGATAAAGGAGTAAATAAACCGGTTATTTTGTTTCAATGCACCCATAATATATTATGCCACTTTTTTATTTGAAAGCTATAGTTCCATATGATAATACATTCCACTAGTTCAGGGCTTCTTTTGTATATTTCAACAACTTCCTTAAAATCATCTATCATATCCTTTTTTACGGTTTTCTTGCCACTGAGGACTGTGAGATTGTCACAATTTTCATTCTATCTATAAAAAATGATTCATCAGCATAATGATTGAACATTTTGTGTTCGGATTGGATTATATTGTTTCCTCCACAATTGAAACACGTACCTTTTTCTTCCAATCTAGTGTCCTTTGTAGGGAAAATGGCTCTCACGACCGTTAGTATCTCGTTAAGCCATACTGGGTTGGCCAAAGCCGCCTCATGGCGGCTTGTGACCTTATAATTTTCTCCGGTTATCTTATCATAGACTTCAAGTGTGATTCCTTCTCCGACAGCAGTTACCTTGTGTACGGAGCATTCGCACGGATCACCGGTCTTGTCAAACCAGATTACGTAAACCGGATTGTCATTGTCTGTCAATACGACTTCGGAAACCGAGTTTGCCTGCATCAGTGCAAGTATCCTGCCGATGATTTCATCGCACAGGTTTTCAATTCTTTTTTGGAAAATATTCATATTCAGATAAGATTTAGATGTTGGACTTCTTTTTTGTATTTCTCCAGTGAAGGCTTGTATCTCTGTTCATGGATAACGTCCTTCAGCTCTTTCAGGGTATAGGTCTGGGCTATGTCCAGTCCGTAGTCTTCCGCAAAGGCTTCTATTCCGATCAGACAATACCCCATATTGCGGTGTACCGTTTCAGCATTGATTTCCATAGAGTCATCAGTTCCTTTGTGGAGTACAGCCTGCTCCTTCAACTGACGGAACTTGTATTGCAGGCCGGAAGCGAGCCTTTCCATGTTCTTGTCATGGTAGGTCAGCCCGTCCTTGCGGATACAGTATTCCACTGTCTGCCCCATGAAAGAGTTGCGGAATATTTCGCAACCCAGTATAGTACGGATATGTTCCACCTCATAATACCGCATGGCCTGTACATCCTTCAAATCCTTTTGAATCTTCGGAATCCGGAATTGCGGGTCGTTGTCACATATTGTCTTTTCCAGCCATGTCCGGTGGAATGTAGTAATCTGTTTTCTGAACACTGTCTTGGCAGGCATATATCGGTTGGGATGGCGTGTCATGATAAGATAATATTCACTTTCATGCCATCCGCGTTTACATTTTTGTAAGGCGATGTAAGCGAGTCCTATACGGCAGTATCGGCGGCTGTCATCACGGTCCCTGATATGCTCGAAATCCGTTTCACATCCATAGAATTCGGCTGGAAGCCCTGTATATTTTTGGAATTCCATGACCCGTTCCTTGAAATACCGGATATTATCCTGGTCTTTTTGACATAACAACCTGGACATTTCAGGTGTGATGAATTCCATCCGCAGATAATGGAAGTATTGAGGCTTCTCCTTCAGAACCTTCTCGGCAAGTTTTCTGGTCTGTAGTTTCTTCGGCAGTTGAGGGAGCCAGCGCAGACTATGGCCGTATTCGGTGAAATATTCCACAAGTTCACTGGTCCAGCGTTCCGATGGAATATCAGGGTAGAACGAATCCCTTCTGGCCAGTGCCATACAGACCTCTTTCGTCATCAAGTTCGGTTCAAGAATGAAGTTATAACTGTTGATTTCTCTTTTTACTTCAAGTGTATGAATAAGTCTTTCCGGTGTCCGGAACCGTCTGGGAAGTTTGTTAAACAGGTTAGGTTCCAGCTCCATTGCTTTGTCAGCCATGGCATCATCCGCATGTTTGGAGAACCACTCGTAATGTCCGTATGAATCGAAAATGCCATGCAGGTTGCCTGTCTTGTGACAGATGGCCTTCCATACGGTGTCATAGTCAAGCCAGCGTGTATCCACTTCCTTGATACAGCGTATGGCCCATTCCTTGTAGTATGCTGCCTGTTTGAAACATTTAGGCATCATTTTGTCGATAGTCATGGTTGCGATACGTCCGTCATGGATCAGTTCTTTCCAAAGTCTGAAATCCTTGGCTTGTCGCGGAACGAAAGAAAGCATGACGCTTGTTTCATATAAGAACTGCTGTTCATACCTCTCTGAACAGTACCGGTAACCTCCGTTTTGCTGTACGTCACGGTAAAGGGAGTATATTGCATCACGGACTGTTCCGTTGTTCCATGAGGATGAAGGTATCAGATGCAGGTAGTACATGAAATTCCTGTGTGCGAACAGCGATTCAAGTATGTCACTGTTCCTATATTTTTCCGGTATGTCAGGAAAATTACTCTTTTCGGCCTTTATTGCCCTTAGACAAATCTGGCGGTTACGTTTTTCTTCAGGTATCTTCGAAAGCTGCCAAGAACGCCATCCGTAATCATCTGTTTTGAATATACTGTCAAGTATTTCAGAAGTAATATATTTCTCCGGCAGATAGTTGACCAGTTCCGGACGGTGTTCGGTCGCGGCCAGTTCAACCATTTCCATTGTGATGAATTTGTCCGGCATACATGATATAGCCTTTGTCATATTGATTTCTTTCATGATTCCAGTTTTTTAGGTTTGATGACTTTTATAAGTTGTGTTTTGCGGAATACATATACCGTTTTCCCTTTTTTACTGACTCTTTTGGGAAGGCTTTTCCAGGTATCCCATCCGTTGACAATTTCCGGAGTGAATTCCAGTTTTCCCGTTTCGCCGATTACGGCAAAGGAAAGTCCTTTGTCCAGAGGGGAAGGTGTATGGTCCTTGTCGGGAACAAAGACAGAAAATTCATGATTGCTGATTTCATAGATTTTTCCTTCATAGCCCAGAAACCATCTGCCATTTTCATACAGATAAGTCCAGTCACCGAGCAGGAAGAACTTTTCCTTGCCTGATATTTCCTTTGCTTCGTGAATGGGATTCCCATTATTCAAAGGCCAACAGCTTGTCTTGTTTTCATTTGATGAGAGACTGCCTCCCAGATGGAGCAGGTTTCCCAAAGCGAGCAATTTTCTCACCCTGTCTTCCGTACGGTAGAATGTCCTGAGTATTCTTCCGCAGTTTTCAAAATCCCCTTTTTCAAAAACGGTGATGTACCGTATTCCTTCTGGCAGGGACATTCCGATGTAAGTGTTTTCATCATTAGTCATAGTCGTATATTTTTATATGATTGTTTATGAATGGATTCTTTGTCATTCCAAGTCTCTTGCATGGACTGGATTGTAGGGACAGGACTGTACCAGGTAATTGGTATTCCTGCCCTGAGTCTGACTGTGCTGTCTGAAACATTCGACGTCATCTTCCTCCAGTTTCAGTTTTCTTCTGTTCTTTTGCAGGAAGTCTGCTGCCTTTTCTATGGAAGAGAAAACCGCCTTTGGCTCGAATGAACTGTATTCGTGCCATGCGTTGCAGCTGAAAAGGATATACATTTCAGCCTTTTTTCTGTTACTTGCTGCCATATCTTATCTGATTATTACGGTTGATAAACGACAAAGCCCGATTCCGCTGGTGACGGAACCGGGCCTGTCGTATTTCGGTTTCAGGTTCTAATTCTGGTTATATGAAAGCAGGAAATCGGCCATTGCTCCGTTCTGTGGAATCATGGCAGGAAAATCAGTCTTTCCAGGCTTGTAGATTTCTGTCGCTACATTGTAGACATCCCACGCTGTAATGCGTGGCTGTTCAAGTGAGAGTTTGAGCAGTTCTTCCGTAAACACGGAAATCTGTCCCTGGTTGAGCGGATAGGTGTCCACCTGTGATGCCAGTCTTTTGTCTGCACTGTCATGGGATACACGCAGAGCCGTCAACATACCGATGATCATGTATAATTCACCGGGTGTCAACACCTTTTCCTTGAGCCTTTGGATTCGGCTTCTGTCCGCATCCATGTCACGCTCAAAATTGCGCATCCAGTCATCCACCTTCCCGAACAGTTCCTCGGTAGTCACCTTGTCCTTACCGTAGTTGGCAACGCTTCGTTCGGGTGAAAGGATACACTGATTGTGGCAGATACGTACGCAGGGACCTATTGCCGCCTGGATACCGTCCTGATGGTAGGCTACCACGAGTGTGGTTGTCAGTTCGTCGGTATCCCCGTTCAGAATACGGATGGTTGTGAATATTCTGCGCAGTACATGTGCTTCTACCGCCTTCTCTCCATAGGTCTGTTCCACCTGCGGCAAGATGACCACTCCGGGCTGTGTCCGGTTCTTGTTCTGGGCGGCGAAGATTTCCTCCACCTCGTAGTTCAGGTTGTGACGGCGGCAGATGTCCGTCATGCGCTGGATGACCTGGTAGTGGTAGATTCCCCTGACCGGATTGCCGTAGATGTCGTTCTCCTTGTAAGTACGCTGTAGTGTTTCAAGGTCCATTACTTCGATTCCGTTGTTCTGGAAATCAAACTGTCTCTGATTGTTCAATGTTGCTAAAGCTTCCATAATTATATTTTTTAAATGGTTGGTAATTATTTGTCCAATAGGTTGATGATACGGACTGCCTCTTTGAAGTGTCCGATATTTTCCGGAAGAGGATTCCTGTATTCCTCTTCCTTCATGCGTCTTATAGAAGGTATTCCCGTCAAGGGCAGAGCCTGGTTGACTTTCCATCCGTCGGTGAATGCCTTCGGCTGGAGACTGTCATGACAGATCACTTCCCCGACACATCCGTGGACGAGCATGTTGCATACGGTCATCATGCAGCAGGTCCGGCTGATGTCTTCTCCGACCAGATAGTTTCCCGGATTGTGCGCATGGTATGCCAGCAGGAGTCTTCCGCTGCCGCATGTGGGGTCTCCCATCCTCTGTCCGGTCTCTTTTTTACCTGCCGCGCACATGACCATGAGTTCACAGATATGTGACGGCGTGAAGAACTGTCCGTTTGCCTGCTGTCCCGGTTTTGAGCAGTAGGCCATGTGGAGTTCACCGAAAGCGTCGAACCAGCCCGACCTGCCGATTTGTTTCTGCATGATACGTGTCCATTCGGCTGTCATTTCCATGAACGAGGCGTTTTGCTGACGCTTGTATTTCCAGTTGCTTATTGGCGGTGCTCCAGGAGAGAAGCCGTGGATGATGAAACGCAGCAGGTCGTTGAATACGGTCTGTATTTCATAGCCGCATGAGGAGGCAAAGCCTGTGATGAGCCTGTCGAGCGGCCTGACTTCGTTGGAGATTTCATATCGTGCCATATTCCTTTATTTTATAATTGGTTATAGACTGTCGTTGATTCTGTATACTGTTACGGTATGGTTTTCATTGTCCGTGTGGATTCTGACCGGACCGTATCCCATGAATTTCATGCGGATTTGTCCGTGCTGTCCCATACCGTTCCACTGCTCACGTGATATTTCCTTAATATCCATGCGGTATCCCCAAAGTACAAGAGAGTCAGGCAGGATTCCCTTGTAGAGTCTGCCTTTCAGGATTGCGGCCAGCTCGTCCAGCTCGCTCCGGCTGTATAGCGTAAATGAATCGCTGCGGAAGGTGTATTCGCCTGTCCTTTCCCTGTCCCGGTGTTTCATGATATGATAGCGGAACCAGTTACGGGTGGTGTAACCGTCATACAACGGATTCGGTTCTCTGTATTCCCATTTCCTGACCGGAGCATCGAACCTTAGACTGCCCGTATTGCTGCGCTTCCCGAATCCCCATGTCCTGAATATGCGGATTTCAGTACCTGCGGGTTTCATGTTCCGGATATTGACCTGCGTCCAGGGACTTCCGGTGGTATCATAGGCGGCTTTTCCCATGTCATCGAAACAGAATACCGTTTCCGGTATCAGGCATATATCCGCATATTTTCCTGTTATCCGTTCTATATGAGCTTTTCCGAAATAGTCACCAGAACGTGAGACAAATTCCACGCAGTCTCCTTCTGTCGGGCACATCTGCCTGCTTCGGACATTCTCCATCAGTTCCAGCATACGGTTCACTTTCCGTACTTCCTTTTCTGTAATGGGATACCCGAAGTCACCGTTTGCCAGTTCAAGACTGTCAAGGTCATATCGTATCTTTGTATTCATCCTGTTCTCCTCCTGTTTTGTGTATAGCGTTCAACCTGTCGGGTGATCATATCACAGAATTTCTGGCCGTTTTCTTCCTCACCCCTGAAATAGGCGGCCATCATCAGCAGGTTCCTGTTGTAATAATGCACCCATTTGTCATGGAAATGTGCGCCGGGAACCTGTCCGAATGTTTCCTGAAACAGTTCCAGGGTCAGATCCTCGTCCTGTCTCCTGTTGTATTCCCATATTGCCAGAAGCAGCATGTCATTGTAATTCAGTCTCATATTGCGTTGGTATTTGAAATGGCCATTATGATGTTGCAGCAACCGATTTCCCGGACATTCTCCTTCAGCTTTCCGTTGTTTACCAGTCTGTCGTATGCCTCATGCACAAACCTGTATGCAGGCGAATCATATCCGATACCGTGCAGATGTGATGTCGTCGCCACATTTATCCGTGATGCCATCATGGAAAGTATGTCCTCTTTTCCTGCCCGGCGGTTGCTGAAAGCATCCAGTATATTCCGGTGAATGCACGTTCCGTATCTGGCACGGTAATATTCCATTTCTTCTTCATCGGTGAAGGAATACACCTCTTCCGCTATCGTATCCTTTACAAGACGGAATGTACGGCCTCCTTTTTTCAGTATGGCTGTAATCTGTGGAATATGCAGTGTTTCACAGTAGCCGCTTATTTCCATCGGATGCACGTACAGGCGTGTCTTTCCTTTTACAAGATACATGACCTGTGATGTACAGCCGGTTATGTCCGTGTCGAATCCCTCTCCATGAAATTTCTCTTTTATTTCCTTGTAGAATGCGTCCGTTTTCTCATGGGAAAGACCTTTTCCCCATTCATATCCGCTTTCCAGACTGAAAAGCAGATGGAAGAGGGTTGTCCGCCCGGTCTTGCTTTCCCAGTAGCCGTAAAGGTCGGCCGTGCCGGATTTAGGTCCGAACCTGTATCCGTCCGGAGTATAGCTTTCCATCACTTCCAGGAGTGAGTTCATGAAATTTTCCGATTCTTCCGAATTCCACCATTCTGACGTATCGTCATCCATGGCATAAGCCGGTATATGGTTCATAACCTGCAGGTATTCCGGAGTTTCTTTCAGAATGTCCAGCATCCTTGTGACGGCTTCCTTCCTTTGTCTGATGGAGAACAGTTCCGTTCCGGTCTCCGCGTGAAGCCTGTTCTGTGTCTTCTGGTCTGTAATCATGACTTCTGATATTTATTGTTATACATTGTCTGCCTGTAAGGTACAGGCATTCTTATTTCTTGTTGTCCCTGTTGTCTGTTTGCCCGCATCCCTGCAAGGCTTGGCGGAAAAAAATACCGGAGCGAAGCGAGGATGATTTTTTTCCAGACAACCAGCCCGGCAGGGCCGCCTTGCGGGAGTTGCGCGGCAAACAGCTATTTTTGCAGCAAGAAATGAGGATGCTGTCATCATGTCTGCGGCATAAAAAAAGGGAACCCCATATTGCATGAGGCTCCCCAATACAGACTGTCGCATATATGTCAGGTATGTATGCTCCATCCGTGGAAACGTTCCATGGTGACGGCAAAGGACTCGTCCGGATTTCCATGATACAGCAGTCCTCCGACAATGCCTGTATTTCCGTCCGGATAACGTTCGCAGAATCCGAACGAATACGGCGCATGGTCGTAATAGAGTTCGATTTCGCATGGATGGTTCTCGTTCTTCTCCCATTGTTTTAGACGTTCAAGACAGTTTTCCAGTGTCTTGTCATTGATGGATTTTGCATACTGTACGACCTTGTCGTAATGCTCTTGTGAACAGCAGATTTTCATATCGTTTGAATTTATTGGTTGGTAAATGTTTTTTCAGTCAATCCAGAAAGTACCGCAATGAGGGCATCTGCATCCGGCAGGATATTCATTCGAATACCGCACGTCACGATGGCGTTTGTAGTTCATGTCACCGAAGGTGCATTTCCCGCTTCGGAATGTCTGCTCGTAAGCGGCTTCCTGTTTCTTGTATTCAGCCATCCGGCTTTTTCGGACAGATCCGGTAAAAGGTATCATGCCCGTTTCCCATTTTGTGGAATCGCACCAGTCATTGGTCATGCCGCAGACTTCATTGGCATAGGAATAGTGTACCTGTGAATCGACAAACAGGTTCTCCCTTCGGAAAGGGAAAGTGATGTCCAGCGGAATCCGTACATGATGTCCGGAACCGTTCCGGCTGTCGGCAATGGCCACCACTACATTCCCGTGGAAACGGATGCTTTTGAAATCGTTCTCAGGGTCTTTGCTGATGAGCCTGTCAAACATGGCGTTGAAGTAGATGCGCAGTTCTCCGCCGTATGTGGCATTCTCTACCAATTCTTCAATCTTCTCGTCAAACTCCCCCTTTTTCAGATGCAGTGCGCGGCGTACCTTATGGCAGGCCATGGCGACTGATTCTCCCCGCAGTGAACAACCGGTCAGATATCCGCTGATTTCCACTCCAAGCGAATAGAAGAAATTAGTGACGGACGAGTTGCGTATCAGGTCCTTTACCGGGTCGGAATCGTTCCGGTCGTAGATAAGTTCCCTGATTTCATCTTCATGCTCTTCAAACTCTCCGGCTAAATTGTCCGCTTCCATGTTCTTTCTTGTCTCCTCCAGATAGTCGTGCATGTTTGAGCTTTCCTGTTCCTCATACCATTCGTATGCCTTTTCATAGAGTTTTTCCATATTGTTGGAACGGATGCATTCCTCCTGGATGTCTTCATGCTCATCAAGGTCATCCCGGTAGTCCACGTAGTAGAGGCTTACATACTGTGGAATATAGTCTGTAAGTTGCAATGTCTGGTTCATGATTCCTGATTTTAAGAGTTATACAAACGAAAAAGCCCTGCTTGTCGTGCAGGGCCTGATTCTTGTGGAACTGAAACCTTTGGAATGTCTGTTTGTATGGTATCTCCATGTCTCAAGCAGATAATCCTTGGTTCCCTTGATACTTCCGTGTACCATACATCCTTTTTCATCATACAGGTAGCAGGTGTTAAGTAGAACCGGTATGCCGTCATGCACCTTGTACATGTGCAGCTCAATATCATTCTTTATGGCGGCAGACTTTTCCTTTTCCACTTTTCTGTGTATGGCTTTTCTGACCTCGCCGATATGGGGTGAGGTATAGCCGATTATTTCCGAATGGAATGCAAACTGATATTTTTCCATAACACTTTATTCGTATTAAAATTCTGATATAAGTTCATCTTCATATACCTCCAGTTCAAGACCGCTCTCAACAATCCTGACCAGCCAGCGGCATTCCAGTCTTTCCATCAGTTCGACGGCACGGTATCCCTTATAGGGACGTCTCAGAAATACAATGTCTCCGGTTTTCATATTTGTTCCTCCTTTTTATTGTGCGTAGATTGTTTCTATCAGTTCTGCATCCGTAAGATAGCGCAGTTCCTGTGTGGAACAGAACAGGCAGATGCCATCCAGCAGTTCATATGCCGCAGCATCCAGGTTCCGTACTCCTTCGATCAGAGATTCTTCCAGTTCCTTGCTTGAAACAAGATATATTCCGTGAATGTCTTGAACAGTTCTCAAAGGGAAATGTCTTTCCTGATAGATGATGTCCTTTATCATGTCATCCTGTGGTGGCAGTTTGGCGCTGATTGTCTTGAACTGTTCGGGTGCGAGTTCCTTCAACCTGTCAGGATTGAAGCGAAACATTCTGAATCCCTGATATTCAAATCCGGCAGGCTCCGCTATTCTGTTACTGGTCAGAAAATCATGTACGTGTCTGTTGCAGTCCCGGCTGTCCACATAAGCATGGAACGGGGGAAGGGAATTGAGGTTGACGGTGATGTCCGTGTAGGATTCCCAGCATTCCGGATTCTCCTTAGACCGGGATTCAAGTCCTACATACAGATTGTCATTGTCGATATAACTGTTCAGGACGAGTCTGACCTCAATGCGTTCAGCCGGATCTGTGGCTGTTTTCCAGTATAGAGTGTTCGATTTGTTCATACTTGTATTGTTTTTATGAGGGAATACGGCAGTCATTCTACCGCATTCCCCCGAATGTTATGATTTGATATTTATTTGTTCCTGTGCTGATTCCTTTTTCACGGTCCTCAGTCTTTTAAGGAGATACAGGAAATATTCACGGTCATAGATCCGGAAAAGAAATTCCTCTGATGTCTCCTTGATGTGTCCGATGAAAGTTGCGGATTCCCTGCCGGGAGGATATTGAAAGAAATGTCCGTCGGAAACAAGGGTGAGCTTCTTTCCTGATACATGGTCTATCAGTTCGTCCGGAGTTTCGTAATGTCCTTTTCCTTTATAGAACTGATAATGGTTCCGGCGAAGACTTTTCAGGGTATTCGCCATGTCCGTCCTTGCTTGTCTGGAATCTGATTGGATGACAAGGTTGCAGATGAATACGGACTGTTTTCCGTCCAGTGAAAAATAATAGGGAATGAGTCTGGTTCCGCTGATTGTTTTGCTTGTTTCCTCTTTTGAGATCACGGCTTTCCGGTTGATGATTTCCATGTGACGGTCTATCTGACTGTCCAGTTCGGATTGTGGAGTAAGTACGGAGCGCAGGCCCTTGAAATATCTTCCTTGACGGGTGAAGCAGAAAGAGTACATATTTCCGTAATACGGTTCTCCCACAAAAAACGAGTTTTGTCTCATGCGCAAGGGTGGCAGTACATCCAGCAGGTCATAGTAGTCTTCTTCGGTGATTTCCTTGAACGGTTCGGACAGGGACTGATGGTAAAGACGCAGCTTCTTGTCTATATCAGAAGATGTTACGGCTTTCAGATAGGGATTGTTTTCCCGTATGCGCAGCTCTTCGATTGTTTCCCCACCATAGTCATTATGGAATCCGTCACTCATACTTGTCAGGCATGTTCCGTCGAAGTAGCGGGAATCGATTACATATTTCAATCGGTCTTTCATGTCTTATAGGTTTTGAAGGTTCAACACTCTTTTGACTGCATATACGGCATTCTGTGTAAGTTGCCGTTGCCATGCCTGGTATCTCGGCGACCATTTGAAACCGTATGATTTCAGTTCCTTGCGCCTCCGGTCATCCGGAATATTGTCAAACAGGATTTGCAGGCGGTCTGCCTCATAGTTCCATACCAGCGTTCCGCCTTCAAATTTCAGTTCACGGTTTTCCCGTTCTCTGATTTCCTGAAGTTTCAGTCTGGCCTGGCGTGCCATTTCCGGCAGTTGGAAGAAACGGTTCCGCGGAGTGATAACCGGTTTCTTGCATTGCGCATTGAAGTCTGTAATGAAGTCTACCGCTTTCTGTACGATTTCCACTTCTCCTTTTCCTGCATAGGTGCTTACCTTATTAAGGATACTGCTGACAAACAAGGCACGGCTGTATCCTCTTGCTTTACCGGTATCAATATCATGAATGGTCTGTGCGCTGGTTGCAATGTCACGCTTCAGGCGGTTCCATGCCTCTTCCTGCTTCTGTTCTTCCGGTTTGGCAGCCTCTTTCATCCTTTCCATGGCAGCCTTGAAGCGGTTACGCCAGTCATGAAATTCATCAAATCTGTTCTGGTATGCATCCAAGGCCTTGTTGTTGCGCTGGCAGTTGAATTTGGCAGGCCCTGTCACCATCGGACTGGCACATCGTGAGAGACTGCCCAGCAAGGCAGAGAACTTGCTATGGTATGCACTGACATACTCGTTCTGCTTTTCTTCCGGAATCAGTTTCAGATCCTCTACAAGTTGTTTTTCATATTGCATGATGTCTGTTTCCGCCCTTGCTTCAGGTTCGAAGGAACTCCATCTGTACGCGTTGTATGCAGCATCAAGCAGGTCTTCCAGATAGCCGGGATACAGGAATTCCACAGCTTCCCATTTTTCAAATTCATTTGGATGAAGTTCTGTTTCCCCGTCTGCCGTTTCGATGGTGTGTACATAGGAGCCCATTCCCGTACAGCGTTTACGGAAATGAAAAAGGACGGCTTCGTTATCCGTCCCTTGTTCTCTGATTTTCTTCACTCGGTAAGCATTCTTTCTTGTCAACGTGACAACCGTCTGTTTTCCGGTCTTGTCTTTCATGAGGTCTGCTACTGTACCTTCACATACCTTCTTTTCAACTTCTTCAGTCATATTCTTTTATTTAAATTAGACATGACCGGCTCCGTGGAGCCAGTATTTCAATTTCTTACTGGCCCGGCTGTTCTTTGCCAATGACCGGTGCAAGGCTTGGCGGAAAAAACCGGAGCGAAGCGAGGATGATTTTTTTCCAGCCAACCAGCCCGACAGGGCCGCCTTGCACAGTCAGTGGCAAAGGGCGATATTCTCTGTAAGAAATGAAATAATGGTTGAAAATTATATTGCGAACTTATTTTGCAGTACTTTCATTTCATTGGCAATGGTAGAATTCATTATTTTGGCATAAATACGAGTTGTACGAATGTCCGTATGTCCTAACATTTTGGCAATGGATTCCAAGGAAACCTTATTTGCAATAGCCAGTGATGCAAATGTATGTCTTGCAATATGTGTGGAAAGATTCTTCTGAATACCACATACATCAGCTATTTCTTTCAAATAACTGTTCATTCGTTGGTTGCTGGGAACAGGAAGTAATAATCCTTTTTCATTGCAGATTGGATTTGATTGATATTTCTCTAAAATAAGTCTTGGTATATCCAACAATGGAATGTCGCACATATTATCGGTCTTTTCCCTTGCTTTTCTTATCCACCATTCACCATTATCAGCCTGTACAAGGTGTTCCTTTTTCAGATTCTTTACGTCTGTGAAAGCCAAACCGGTGAAGCAACAGAAGATGAATATGTCCCTTACGGTTTGTAATCGTTGAATATCAAAATCTTTATTGATGATTTTGCGAAGTTCCATTTCGTTTAAGAATTCACGGTTACACTTGGTCTGTTTGAAGTGTATTTCTGCAAACGGATCATCAGTTATCCACTTCTTTATCAATGCAGTTTTGATGATTTTCTTTAAATTCTTCAGATATTTCACTGTCGCATTTTGCGCACAGTTTTTCTGTATTTTAATGAAATGTTCGAATTTGGTTATAAATTCATAGTTGATTGATTTTAATGGAATATCAGCCAGTTTATACTGTTCACTGATAAACTCCTTCAAATATCTTGCTGTACGTTCGTATCGAAGTACAGTACCTTCGGCATATTCCTTGTTCATTAATTCCCGATATTCCGAATTGTGTTCCTGGAATACTTCAAGCAGCATTTTGGGAGTAGAGTGTTCTCCATAATAGTTTTTATAATATCTGCTGTAATAGGTTTACCGTCCTGCTCAAGTTCACGGTGAATTTGAAGGATTTTAGTTCTTATCGTATCAAGATAGTGGTTTATTTCTTGATACTTCTTTTCCCTGCCAATCGCGCATTCTTTTTGCGTATTCCATTTTGTAACATCTATACTTCGCTTGATTTGTACCTCTGCACGTTTTCCGTTTATTGTGATACGCATACAGATTGGTGCTTCTCCATTTTTAAGCAGCTTTGATTTCTTCAGGAAAAACAATACCGTAAAATAGTTTCTTTGCATTGCCATACTCTTCTTTTTTTGATGGTGTAAAAATACATGTTTTGAAAAGAGTTTGTTTTATGCAAAACGCAGAGAATCAGTGAAATATAATCCAATTAGGTGGACTTGTTTTTATGTGGAAATTAAGTCCACCTATTTCACCTCCAGTAAGATGCGGTATTCTGCTTCAATTTGCAGTATGGATAAAAAGAAAAACCGCTGATAATGATTGATTATCAGCGGTTTTCATTGTTTTGCTTTTTGTTTGAGTGATCCGCCTGGGGCTCGAACCCAGGACCCCAACATTAAAAGTGTTGTGCTCTA
>OHXW01000269.1_pt1 | contig 16225 bp, 15 predicted proteins | sample 1580031 | NCBI WGS metagenome assembly OHXW01 (sample SAMEA3882523, study PRJEB24775) | human gut metagenome | biome: human-associated habitat; feature: intestine environment; material: feces | place: Netherlands | collected 2009/2010
ACTGCGGCAGAGGCGTATGAAGCGGTTACGGGAAAAGATCCGCTTAAGAAAGATGCTGGTAAGAGTGGTAGTATAACTGTTATATATGGATCAGATGATATAGCTAATTATCAATATAATATGATTGAAAATCCAGGACCGTTAGCAGAAATGCCTAATCAACCTGCAAAGAATTTCTATGGTGGCAGATACAATATGGAAGTATTACAGGAAGATAGAATAATGTATCGAGCAGGTAATGCTCAAAATCCGTATGGAAGATGGTTTACGAGTGAGCCACCTGCTTCTGTTACTAATGTAAGAATTGACGCAGCGGTAAAGACTCATTGGATAGACCCGAAAACTGGTGCGTATGAGGCAAGCTCTTATATAGATAATGTATATGCGATTAAAGTACCAAAGGGTACTACTATTTATACAGGATCAGTCGGTCATTTTTTGCGGACAGTTCATACATGCTATCCTTTTCTGTTCTCTGCTCCTGCGTTTGCTCTCGTTTGATTTCTCCCTCCGTATCTTCTTGGCACAAGCAGGACAATACCTTGATGCACCAGAGCCCGGGACATATTCAACGCCGCACACCGTACAATTTTTAGCGGGCATTGCTGCCCACCGTTTTGTAGGTATGATATGTAATTCATCGACAAAGCCGATGAATTTATAGTAAATCTTGATTTCCTGCTTCACTGTTCCGTCTGCCATCTTCTCACGCTCCGAAACAAGTATCTTGTCTATGAGTGCGTTTATAACTGTTGCATCCAGTTCTTTTAAGCCTTGATAATTTCGGATAAGGGCGAGGAAGTCACGGATTCCCCGTGATTTCTCGTAGCTTTCATTAAGAGTTTCCGTCACCTCTTTCAGCCTTGCTTCAATTTCAAGCTGCTCTTTCTGGTATTTCCCCGACATCATCTCAAAATTCCGCTCGGTAATACGCTCCATGACCTTATCCTCGTAGAGAGAGGAAAACAGCCTGTCCAGTTCCGCAAGGCGTTTGTTCAGCTTCTTACGTTCTTTCTCTAATGCTTTCGCCCTGCTCTGGTCTGTTTCCGTGAGCCGCTTTTCTATGGCCCTGACCGCCTTTTCATCATTCACTGCCATATCCGCAAAACAGTTGATGTCGGCAAGAACGGCATTGAATAAATCCCTTGCTTCTATATTGTGGGCACTACACTCGCTTCTTCCGTTTCTTGCATAATTATTACATGAATACTGTACACAGTCGATAATCTCTGGGCGTTTCCTCCTGTGTACGTTCATTGCCCGCAGAGCACATCCGCAGTCCACACACTTGATAACGCCTGCAAAAATATTTACAAATCCTCCCTTGTTCTGTGGAAGCCTACGACTTGTAATAAGCTGTTGGACAATATCAAATTCCTCCTGCGTGACTATTCCCTCATGGGTATTGGGTATCACTTCCCATTCTTCGGGCAGCTTAGAGGGGCGTTTCTTGCTTTTCATATTGGCGGCAATCCGTTTGTAGCCTACAAGATTTCCCGCATATATCGGGCTTCTTAAAATGCTCCTCACGCTGTTCCCACTCCAAATATAGCGTTTGTCCTCGTTCCCCTCAAAATGACGTTCAAAGCCTGTTTCGCCACGCTCCGCCGCATAAGCGGCAGGGCGTAGGATATGCTGTTTATTAAGATGTCTGCAAATTTTGGCAACTCCATTCCCTTTTAATGCAAGGTCGAATATCTCTTTTACAACATGTGCCACTTTATCATCTATCAGCAGATGGTTGTGGTCGGCAGGGTCTTTGATATAGCCATAAGGGGCGGTAGTTCCCATGAATTTCCCCTGTTGAAACCTCGCCCGATATGCCGATTTTATCTTAACAGATATGTCAGCGGCATACATTTCGTTTAAAATGTTGCGGAAAGGCGTGATGTCCATAGCAGATTTATTCAAGGTATCTACGCCGTCATTGACCGCTATATACCTCACGTTATGCTCTGGGAAGAAAACTTCCAGATATAACCCACAATCAAGATAGTTTCTCCCCAGACGGGATAAATCTTTCGTAATCACGCAGTTTATCAGACCGCTTTCAATGTCTTTTATCATATTCTGGAAACTTGGTCTTTGGAAATTTGTACCAGAATAACCATCGTCCACATACGTTTTTGCTATGTGCCATCCCTGCTTTTTCACATAATCCGTGAGGATGGATTTCTGTGTCGCAATGCTCGCACTCTCGTTATCCGTACCATCGTCTTTAGATAAGCGGCAATAAATGCCGACTAAATAGATTTTCTTTTCTTCTTTGATTCCTGCCATACTGTAAAACCTCCGTATCTGTCCTATCTGTTTTCATGTCCCATTGCGTACATTCTAAGCGGACAGCCCCTCATTGTCGAAGGTGTCGCCCTCGGCAATCTTCTTCCGAATATCCTCGGAGATAATCGGGACAAACGCTTCTGTAACGGTCTGTGTGCCGACATATTCACGGCTGATTATCATCTGCACTGGTGCTTTTGGCACGATACGCTTTCTCTTTTTATCTGCTTTCTTATCCTCGCCCATACTTAAATCTTCCTTTCCAGACAGGGCAGGGAAGAGTTTGGAAATGTCCCCGCCCTGCCAATCAGATACCATTAATCCTCGCTGTTTAATTCTTTCTGTAATGCTTTAAGGAGTGCCGCCGCTTCATCAGCGTTCAGCGTGATTCCCTTGCCGCACTTTTCACGGTTCGGGGAAAAGCTGCGGATGTCATACTTCGGCTCTTTCCCATTCCATGAAATGAGATTGATTTCCTTTGTGTAGCCACTGTCGCCCGTAGACAATACTGCGATTTCCTTTACGATTTCATACTGGATTTCTCTCATTCTCCATACCTCAACTCTCTGTATTTACTTCCCGAAAAAAGAAGATTAGCGGCTGTCACGGTTGCGTTTCCTCTGCAACTCACGCTCCAAAAGTTTGATGATGGTTTCCTCCATCTGCTTCGGCGTTGTGTTCTTCGGAAAGTATTTTTTCAGCTTGCTTGTGTTGATTTTCAAGGTTTCTTTCTGGTTGCCCTTTTCCTCCGTCATAATCGCAAATATCGTATCCATGTCAAGCCGCCCGCTCTGGCTTAACTGTTTCATCCGCTGTGCCTGTGAGAGTGAGGGCGTTGCTTCTTCGCTCTCCATCGTGGCAAAGAGGTTTTCCTGCTCGTCTTTCTTCAAGAAGGACAGTTCCACCGCAGGCGTGAGGGCGATTTTCCCCTCGTCCACCATCTGCAAAATCGGCGGTATCAGTTCCGTCAGGCGGATAAAACGCTGCACGGTCATCCTGCCCACGCCGAAGCCCTGTGCCACCTTGTCGTCCGTCCGCAACTTCGTCACAACTTGTGACGAGGTTAAGTCTGTGCGGAAACCCTGCCGCTTCATGGCTTCGGATTTCATCTTGTAAGCAAACGCCCGCTCCGATGGCAGGATATTCTCACGCTGCAAATTGCTGTCTACAAGGGTGATGATGGCTCGGTCACGGTCTAAGGGCAGGACAAACGCAGGCACGGTATTTATCCCTGCAAGTTCAGAAGCACGGACACGCCGCTGTCCTGCAATCACTTCATAACCGTCCCCGTCCTCTTTCGGGCGTGTGATTATCGGCGTGACAATGCCAAATTCCTTGATGCTTTCCGCTAACTCTGACAGTGTTTCATCTTCTGCCACATGAAACGGATTGTCGGGGAACGGGTACAAGTCTTTGGTCTTTAACACCTTAAAATCCTGTTTCTTCATTCACATATCTACCTTTCTTTCGCTCTGCTTCTATGATTTTTCTGCAATTCTTCCAACACTTCGGGCGGTATTTTTGACAGCAGCCGCCCCATCTGCTCGTTGGTTCTCTGCAATTCAAATATCTTCTGATTCGCTTTCTGCACCTTTAGTTCCTGCTCGTACTTTTCATCACGCATACGCCCCGCATAGTCTGATTCCTGCCCAATTCTCTCTTTCAAACTGTCGATATACGCCTGCTGTTTCCCGATTTCCTTAGAGAATTTCTCCACGTCTGGCAGCCATGCAGAGAGTAAATCTAACGCTTTATCCCTTTTCTTCCCTGCGTTAAAGGCGTTGATGTCGGATAGGGCAGACACGATTTCTTCATACTGTTTATCAAGCCTGCCGCCTAATTTATAGAGCCATGTGGGGACGTGTTTCCGCTTGGTTTCCATTGAGGACTGCCCCCGTTCAAGCTGATTCCACCGTGAGGACATCCGCTCATGGTAGGCGGTCTGCCACTCGGATAATGATTTCTGGTTGCCTAAGATAGCTTTCGCTGACAGCTTATTGTCTGGCGTAATCGGCACAAAGCAGAGGTGCATATGGGGCGTTCTCTCGTCCATATGGACGACAGCGGAGAGGATATTCTGCTTTCCAACACGCTCCGAAATGAAGTCAAGAGCCGTCTGGAAATACGCTTTTTGTTCTTCGGGCGGTAACTGGTTCATAAATTCTGGTGAAGCTGTGATGAGCGTTTCCACCATCATCACGCTGTCTTTCCTTGTCCTGCACCCCGCTTCGGCTACCATGCGGTTAATCTCTTTCTTGTAGGTGTACTTTGGTGGTGCTATGAGATGGTAATTGTTTTTAGAGCGTTCCATATCTATATCTGGGTTGCTTTTGTAGGCTTCTTTCTTCCGCTCGTTGTGGCGTTCACAAGCCGCAACGCCGCCCGCTTTTCGTTTCTGGAAACGCAGGATTGCATAAGGCATAGGCGGATTCCTCCTTTCTTTCGGCGGGTGACCGTCCTTTGGGGTGACAGCGGTGACGGTGGTGACAGCAGTTTTGGGATACCCCCTGCCGACTGCCGCAACTGTCACCCTCACCCCCTGCATGACGGTCATGTCGATGATGACGGTGTTTTTGGGATACCCCCCTCGCAAGAGCCGTCACCGTCATGCCGCCATTCTTTTATCCGAAGCCGTAAGGCGTAGGATAGCAGGGCACAGCCCTGCCTTAAGGGAGTCCAGAGGGAACGTCTGGCACACGACTTTGCAGGGCAAAGTGTAGTGTGTTACACCCTGTAAACGCAGTCGGAAAAATCGGAATGATTTTTCTGACCGCAGGGGTGGTTTTACACGACCGAAAAGGGCGAGTAAATCTCACGCCTGCATTTTGCGTTTACGGGGTGTTCTCCCGTAGGGATGACAGCGGCAGGGTATCCTAAAATCACTGTCACCACCGTCACTGCTGTCACCCGCAGGGCAGAGCCGCCAGCTTTACATGGCTTTAAGCGTCAATGACAGTAACAGGGGGGTATCCTAATATCGCTGTCACCACCATCACCGCTGTCACCCGCCCTCCTTGCAAGGGCAATCCGCCTGCCGTCTTTCCTGCGGCTGTACTGGTAGCAGATACGGTTCTCGCTTAAAAATGTGGTGCGGTATTCATTCAGCCATTTCGTAATCACCGTGGGTATGGTTTCCGTTTCCCCCATAGCGGCTAACAGTTCCGTTGCCGTGCCTATCCATTCTTCCTTATCCCTCATAAAATCCACCAACCGAAAAAGGACATCTGGTATCGTTTCTTTCGCAAGCTGCTCCTGCGTTTTCCTCTCCACAAGTTCCCAACTGCAATCACGGAAACGCAGCGTGTATTCCTGATAAGGCGTGTCCCTGCCCGTCACATACAGCTTGGCGGTGTCAGATGCCCGTTTCTCCTTTTCCAGAACAAAGGTAGCGTCCGCACTCCCCGTTAATCCTGTCGTCCCAGACACCTTGTTGAACACGTCGCTGTCATTCTGCTTTCGGATGTGGTGTACGACAATGACCGCCAGAGAGTGCCTGTCGGCAAAGTCTTTGATGAGGGAGATGTCCCCATAGTCGCTTGCATAGGCATTGTCTTTTGAAGCTGTACGGACTTTCTGCAAGGTATCAATGACAATGAGCCTGCTGTCTGGGTAATCTTTCAGATAATCTTCAAGCTGCACGATAAGACCGTCTGACAGCTTGCAGCTTGCCACGGCAAAGTGGAGCCGCCCGCTTGCTTCGTCCGTCAAACGAAATAACCTGTCCTGTATGCGGCAGAACGTGTCCTCAAGGCAGAGGTAAAGCACATCGCCCTCCATTGTCGGCATATCCCATAAAGGGATTCCCTGCGACACGCATAAGCATAGCTTCAGCATGAGCCAGCTTTTGCCTATCTTCTGTGAGCCGCAGAACAGCGATAAGCCTGTCGGGATAAGGCTGTCCACCACAAAGGATGGTTTCTCAAGCGGTTCATAAAGGAGCGTTTCGGCGTTGACTGTCTGTAACTTCTGCATGGCTTTCCTCCTTTCGGGCGGTGTCTTTGTTTTCGTTGCACATAGGCGTTGACCTCCTTAAAAATAGATTTACTCCCACGGAAAAAAGTGAGAGTATGTAATGCCGCCAATCCCACACAAATAAAAAACAGATTTCTTTTTCGGGCGGTGTCGGTCACGGTTGGAGATATTTCTTCAATTTCCGCCTTTACTTTCTCCTTTGCAATCGCAACAGATTTCTGTATTGCCGAAGCGGTGCAATGCTCCATAGCGGCGATTTGGTAAAAATTGAACTCATACTCGTAGTAGAGCAGGAAACGCCGCCTTTGTATCTCTGGAAGGCTCCCAACCGCCTTATAGAGCGTTTCATTCCGTTCTTCCTCAACCATGCGTTCATCAAGGCTCTTAGGCACACGCAACGCCCGTCTGTAAAGGGTTTCGTCCCATACCTCGTTAAACTCCCTGTGCCGCTCGTCCCATTAGAAAAGATTCCTGTTCCTGCGCTCCATCTGCCGAAACTCCATAAAGAACTGTTCCGACACTTCCAACTCGTGGGATTTGCCCTGCCCGTCCTTAAAGCTGATAAAATACCTTGTGCCGCTTTCCGTGGATTCCTCCCGAAGCGTGTATGCCTTAACCCTGTATGCCATCCTGTTGTCCTCCTGCAAAAAATGAGTGAGGGGATTTCCATCCCTCACCCAGTAGCCCGCAGGATGGCAGGCTGTTTTAGAAGCTATAAAATTTTCCGCAGCTTCTTCCGCAGATGGTCTAACCTCGCATAGATGGCACCAGTCGTCAAATGCACAAGCGGGGCAATCTCCTTTGTGGAATACCCCTGCATTTTCAGCAGGACGATTTTCAAGGTACGCCCGTCCACCGTGACTAATACTTGATAGAGATTTTCGCTCTCAATCTCTTCCAGTAACTCCGCAACCGTACCCACTTCCGCCTGCCGCTCCCTGCCTGCCATGTCCTCAAGATATTCCGCAACGTCATTCGTCCATCGGTAAAACCGCCTGTTGGAATTGAAGTCTGCCCTGTCCGCCATGCGTATCTGCTCAATGGTCGCTTCATCAACGCCGCACTCACGCAGCAGCTTTTCCTCCGCTTCTTTCCAGATACGCCATTTCCTGTCCTCCCGTCCGTGGTTGTATGCCATTCTTACTTCCTCCAATCAGAATTGATTGAGAGGGCAGAGAAAAGCCCCCTCATCTTCCCAAAGGAAAAAACAAGGGGGCTGAACGCCTTAAATTTTAATTTTCTATTATCTTTCTTAGTTTTATTAGGATTCTGGCTTTGCGTTTGTTTACAACGCTCTGGGTTATGCCCAACCTCGCCCCGACTTCACGCTCGGAAAGTCCGTCAAAAAAGATTGCCTGTATCAGCTCCTGTTCACTATCCGACAGCAAAGGCAGGGCGGCTTTCAGCCTGTCCACCATGACCGCATTGACAACGGTTTCTGCAATGTCCACCGCTTCATCAGTGATAAAGTCCAGAGGATTCCCCTCGCTGTCCGTAAATCCGTCGAGAGATAGCAGTCTATTCTTTGTATCTAATTTTTGCAGATAACGCCACCGTTCCTTGTCACGGTAGAAGTCTGTGTATTGCTCCCTCACGACTTCAAGCAGACAGCCTTGAATGGGGATAAACAGCTTGTCCATATAGGTCTGGTCGGATTCCCTGCAACGGCAGAACTCCGTGTAGGATAATTCCACATAGCCGCCACTTTCTCTGATATATACCTTTCTTGGTGCATATTTCACCATAAATACCTCCCATCTGAATTTTTGAAATGTAAAAAATCCAGATGGAGAGGCGGAGAACGACACCGCATATCAGAAACAGCCCTACGGCACTTTCCAACAAAAATCGACAAAAGAAAAACCGCAAAGGCTCTGTGACCTTTACGGTTATAGGAAATAGTAATTCTATTGTATGGAGATTGTACTTCTACTTTCAAGGTGAGAAGTACCGTTGCACTGGCAGAAATTTTTTTAACTGGTTTCCTGCCGTTCTCTGATATGCTATGTATTGATAAATTTTGCTTCGTATGAGCAGATAGATAACTGCCCGAAAAAAGGACATAAAAAAATCCCTCCAAATTTAAAAACAAATTCAGAGGGTAATTTAGGGTATAACAAAATAACCCACCCGAATATCGTTTTTTTTATTTGGTGAGTTTGTTCTTTCAAATACGAAACAAAAAGAGCCGATGATTCGTGAATTGTTCCACAATTTCATCGGCTCTGCGTCTTAAGCGTCTGGCTCTTTGATGACAGTTATCTTCAAGTTGTCAACTTTAATCAATCTTTCTTGTCTGCATTTTGGACAATAAAGGGGATAATTCTCCAAAACAGTGTCCTTCCTAATTTTATTACGGGTTTTGCTCCCACAAACAGGACACAATATCCATTCGCATTTCATCATAATTAGTCTCTAATCCTTTCAAATCTCATTTTATATGACTTTTGCAAGCTGTTAAGCTAACTTGTGGAACATATGCCGAACCTTATCTATACGGCTATTCGGGCGGCGGGGTTGGCAAATAAATTTACCAATAGCTGGCTGGTATCCTTTTAACTCTGTCAAGCAGACTCCCTGCCCATTTGTGAAATAAGTTAAATCGTTCCTGTATTCTTGAATACATCTAGCAGGGATTTCTCCTTTCAGAATGACCTCGTCATTCTTTATCTGAGTACTTACAATATCTGCACAATACCTTGGAGCATCATGATACGCCCGTGAGAGATATTCCTGCGGTGCATAAATTTCAAAGTGGAGATATGGCTCTAATAGTTCTGTCCCTGCTTTTTTTAAAGCCTGCTCCAATACGATAGGGGAAAGCAGCCGAAAGTCTGCGGGGGTACTTACAGGACTATAATACAATCCATATTCAAAACAGATTTTACAGTCTGTCACTTTCCATCCATACAGCCCCTGCTCGCAGCCATAAAGAACCCCCTCCATAACCGCATTTTGGAACGATTGATTTAAATATCCAAGTGAAACTCTGCTTTCATACTGCACTCCGCTTCCAATAGGGAGCGGCTCTATGGACAACCCGACAGAAGCCCAGAAAGGATTTGGCGGGACTTCTATGTGGATGGTATATTCTGCTTTTCTAAGCGGTCTTTCCATATATATAACAGTAGGCTCTTTTATTTCTGCCTCCACATGATATTTTTCCTCAAGGATGGCACAAATGACTTCCATCTGCACATTCCCCAAAAAAGAAAGTATAATCTCATGCGTTGTAGTATCCACATAATATTTTAAAAGAGGGTCGCCATCTGAAATTTCTGTAAGTGCCCCAAGCAATATTTCCCGCTGTTCAGATTTCTTTACTGCAATCGTTGTTTGGAGCATAGGGAGAGGATTTTCAATAAATTTTCTCTGCGGCAACAGCATTTCGTTCCCCAAAATACTGTTTAGCTGCAAAACATCATTTGGTAAAATTACAATATCACCAGAGCAGGCTGTATCGGATGAATATAATTCACCGTTTGTCGGAACACACATCTCTGTGATTTTTATTTTCTCTTTTTCAGATATTCTAATAACATCCCTCAAATGCAATGTTCCGCTATATATACGCACATAAACAAAACGCCGCCTTTTCTCTGAATATTCAATCTTAAAAACCTGCCCGCATAGTTCAGATTGACCTTCAGGCGTTGATGAATAAAATTTACTGGCAATTACTTCTATAAGCTGCCGAATCCCCAGATTGTTTTTAGCGCTTCCGTGATAAACGGGAAATAACGTTCCGTTTTGGAATCTCCTGTTTTCTTCCTGTTCCAGTTCTGACATTTTAAACGGTTTCCCTGACATATATTTCTCTAATAGTTCATCGTTTCCCATAATTACCGCATCCCACTGTTCCATATCGTCATTGTCCGTTACATTTATATGGGGATGCTGCCCAACCTTTTGCTTCACTATAATTTCCGAAGAAAGCTTTGCTTTCATTTCTTGATATACCATTGGCAAATCAATCCCCTCTTGGTCAATTTTATTGATGAAAAAAATTGTCGGAATCTTCATTATCTGTAGTGCATGAAACAGTATACGGGTCTGTGCCTGTATGCCATCCTTTGCAGAAACTAATAATACTGCTCCGTCTAATACGGATAAAGAACGGTATACTTCCGCCAAAAAATCCATATGGCCTGGCGTATCTATAATGTTGACTTTTACATCCTCCCACTGAAAAGATGTCACTGCTGTCTGGATAGTGATTCCCCTTTGACGCTCCAAATTCATTGTATCTGTCCTTGTTGTGCCTTCATCTACGCTCCCTAGTTCTGCAATTGCACCACTGGTATACAATAAACTTTCCGTTAATGTTGTCTTTCCTGCGTCAACGTGAGCCAGAATGCCTAAGTTAATTATTTTCATGTGATTTTCCTCCTATCAACACCCAAAAAAGGGCATAAAAATACCCAGTGATAAATACTCCTATCACTGGGTAAATAACTCCAATAGCCCCAAAACACTTATATGTTTTCGGGCATATAAAATTACATGATAAAAGTATTCTTAAACTGGGTACAAAAAACTAAGCCCCATATTAAAAGTGAAACGGGACTGCTACTTTTTGTTCCCACTATCAAATTGACAGTTTATTTAAGAATACCTTGCCGCATATTTATTAACTCCTTGTATAATACTGAATCTAATTATATTCCTTAACCCTTTATTTGTCAAGCTGACAAACTAAAGCAGAAAAAGCGGCAGGATTTCCCCCTGCCACTAATCATCTGTTTATGCAAAAATAATTTCCTTTTCCACAATCTCCCTCGCACAAGCCCTTATGTTATTGAGGCATCCTGTCCATTCTAAGGCGTTTTCTGCCTTTAGCTGTTCCGTTATGCCCTGTGCCTGTTTCATACCCTCTATGAGCCTTTCAAAGCGTTCCTGTGCCTGTCTGTCAATGTCGGCAAGGTAAGCATTGAGCCTGCCGCTTGTGAGAAGATTGGTGTATGTAATTTTGCGGTACTCCCGCAGATAGTCCAAGTGCCGCCGTCCGAATAAGTCTATCGACTGTTCCTTTTCGGGTGGTATGGTAAGGCAGGGTAAAATGTATTCGCCTTGCCGTTCGTATCTGCCGCCCATTTCCTCAAAGATTGATTGTACCATTTGTTTTTCCTCCAAATAAGATATTCACTCCATACTCATGTCTGCTATCATTAACACAATTTACGTTTTCTCCTTATCTGGTTTCATACATGTATTGTAATCCTACAGTCGGATTAAAGCCATCCCAATTTTTCGTTTGACTTTTTCGAAAATGAGAAATATAATAACGTCTTGAACGAGTAGCAAACATGCGTAAATCCAGTTTTGCTGCTCGTTTTTTAATTATATATTGCCATTAGAAAGTGTGTAGCTTATCAGCGTAAGTCCAACTTATAAGATAAGTACACACTTTTTTTGTGTGAAAAAGGAGGATTAAATTAAGATGGCGGAAAGTAATAAGATGAGGGAGATGCCGGTAAATAAGCTCATGGTTCAGATGGGAATACCGATGATCTTATCTATGGCATTGCAGGCGGTTTACAACATTGTAGACAGTGCCTTTGTTGGAAACATGAGATCAGGAAGTGAGGCGGCACTTAATGCACTTACACTGGTGTTTCCGGTTCAGATGCTCATGGTAGCAGTTGGAATCGGAACAGGTGTGGGAACAAATGCACTTCTTGCAAGAACACTTGGACAGGGAAATGGTAAAAAAGCAGCAAAAGTTGCGGGAAACAGTTTGTTTCTTGGGGTGATTATTTATGCGGTGTGTCTGTTGTTTGGATTTTTTGGAGTAAGAGCATATATTTCATCACAGACAATTGACCCTGAAGTTATTTCAATGGGAACAGATTACTTAAGAATATGCTGTGTAATTTCATTTGGAATTATTTTCTTTTCATTATTTGAAAAACTCTTACAGGCAACAGGACGTTCACTATATTCTACAATCGGTCAGGTTGTGGGTGCAGTGGTGAATATTGTTCTTGATCCGATTATGATTTATGGTATTGGACCGGTTCCTGAAATGGGAGTGAAGGGAGCTGCATATGCAACTGTTATTGGACAGGTTGCGTCTGCAATATTATTGTTTGTATTTCATATGAAACTGAATAGGGAAATTGAACATGATGTAAAGTATATGAAGCCGGATAGCGGAATAATCAAGGAAATATATGCAATTGGATTTCCTGCAATTATTGCACAGGCACTTATGTCTATCATGGTATATGTGATGAATCTGATTTTGAAATTCAGTCCTTCCGCACAGACTGCATATGGATTGTTCTATAAAGTACAGCAGTTTGTATTATTCCTTGCCTTTGGGCTTAGAGATGCAATCACTCCGATTATTGCATTTGCTTATGGAATGAGAAGTAAAAAGAGAATTCAGGATGGAATCAGGTATGGACTGCTCTATACCATTGTATTAATGATTCCAGGAATTGCAATTACAGAATTTTTCCCTGGAGCTTTTGCAACTTTGTTCAATGCAGGACAGTCAAGAGAATATTTTATTGGAGCAATGAGGATAATCTCAATAAGCTTTCTGTTTGCCGGGATAAATGTTGCTTATCAGGGAATTTATCAGGCACTGGATGGCGGCATTGAATCATTGGTAATCTCTCTTCTGAGACAACTTATTATTATTCTGCCACTGGCTGGAATTTTTTCTGTGTTTGTCAGAAATGGTCAGATGGGAGTTTCCCTGATCTGGTGGGCATTCCCAATAACTGAGGTTATTTCATGTCTGGCAGGATATGTATTTTTAAAGAGAATCAGAAAGAATAAAATAGATGTTTTAAATTAAGGAGGAACCGTAAATGGCAAAAAGAATTATTACAATCAGCAGAGAGTTTGGAAGCGGTGGTCGATTTATCGGTGAAGAAGTGGCAAAGAAACTTGGCATTGCATATTATGACAAGGATATGATTGGACAGATTGCAGAACAGTCAGGATTGTCACCGGAGTACATTAAGGAAAATGCAGAGTTATCTCCAAAGAAAGGTTTATTTGCATATGCCTTTGCCGGACGTGACATTACAGGAAAGTCCATAGAAGATATGGTATATGAGGCACAGAGAAAAGTTATTTTGGAGTTGGCTGGAAAGGAGCCTTGTGTAATCGTTGGAAGAAATGCTGATTACATTCTGAAAGACAGGGATGATGTGTTAAATGTGTTTATTCATGGGGATATGCCGGAAAAAGCACAGCGCATATGTAAATTGTATAATGTTACAGAAGCTGATGCTATAAATATGATAAATGATACAGATAAAAGACGCAGAACAAACTATAATTTTTATACGGAACAGAAGTGGGGAATGGCAGGCAATTATACATTGTCTTTGAACAGCTCTGTATTAGGATATGATATGTGTCAGAAAATCATAATGGACTGTGCAAAAAATCATCAGATTTGATACAGAGATCATAATTTTTCACATTGCCCCAGTCCGTCTTTGTAAAATGTTTACAGTGAACTGCACGCTCATGGTTAATGAGATAGTCGAGAATTTTTGGCTGTCCGGGTGTCAGTCCGGTATCTCTGACGCTTGCGGCCAGCAATTTCTGAAACAAGAAATGGTCGGACATCAGAAGATAATGAAGTAATTCTTTCACAAAAATAAATGCACAATATTGTTCAACATGACTAAAATTGTTTAAAAAAATCTAAAATAGTTGCATTTTATGTTTATCCTCTATATGATAACGGAGAAAACACATGGATAAGAGACTGGAATTTAATGAACCCTGGATTCTGCAGAGAGCAGATCCGTATGTGTATGAAAAGGATGGCTGGTATTATTTTATGACATCGGAACTGCACTATCCGGAAGGAAAATGGTACATCTATTTTGCCGGTGGTGAAGAAGAGGATATCTGGAAAATCCGTCCATATGTGCTGGAATGTCAGGGGCAGGACCCATTGGCAGATGCATGGGTGGAAAAAGGCAAAATGCAGCGTGCAGATGGGGATGAATTCTCGTTTGAAGCATTCTCTCTGGACGCAACCGTATTTGAGGATGCCGGAGATTATTACTACGTGTGGGCAGAAAAGGTTGGAGTAGGCAAGCAGATTTCCAATCTTTATATTGCAAAAATGGAGTCTCCGTGCAAGCTGGCAACGGTGCAGGTGCTTCTTACAACACCGGATTATGATTGGGAACGTGTGGGATTCTGGGTAAATGAGGGACCGGCAGTGATTCATCACGGGGATAAACTGTACCTGACATATTCGGCGAGTGACACAGGAGTTGCCTATTGTGTCGGTATGCTTACTGCAACCAGCGGAACGGATCTGCTGGATCCGTTAAATTGGAGAAAGGAGCGTCATCCGGTATTACAAAGCAGTTATGAAAAAGGAATTTACGGGCCGGGACATAATTGTTTTACCAAAGATGAAGATGGAAATGATATCATGGTATACCATGCACGCACAGAAACAGAGATAGAGGGAAATCCTCTCTATAATCCAAACCGTCATGCACATCTGATGCAGGTTCAATGGGATGAAAACGGAAAGCCGGTGTTTGCGTATGATTAAGAAAAAAATGGTTCGTGTGTTGACCGTTGCAGGGCTTCTGGCATGCCTTGCATCCGGTTGCGCCTCCGGCGGTTCTTCCGTTGGGAAGGAGGCCGCAGCAGATGAGATAAAAAAAGGCGGATTTACGGTTGCAGCATCCTGTCACGATCCGCAGATCCTCAGAGAAGGCGATACATATTATATGTTCGGCAGTCATATGGTAGGGGCAAAGTGTCAGGACCTGCGTAAATGGAATTATTTTGCAAATGGTGTTGATGCAGCAAATACACTGTTTGACAATTTGCTGACAGAGCCGTATGCTGCCTTTGATTTTGTCGGAAAGAACACAGATAATGGGTATTCTGTCTGGGCGTCAAATGTAATTTACAATGAGACAATGAAGAAATATGTCATGTATTTCTGTACGACATCTTCTTATGTGAAATCGACTCTCTGTTTTGCAACTGCAGACAATATAGAGGGACCGTATACTTATGTGGATACGATTTTATATTCCGGATATGGAAAAAGCAATATCAGCGAAACGAATTTGTACGATGTACTCGGGAAAAATGCAGATATTTCCAGATATCTGGAATATGGTGGATACAACAATAAGGAGTGGCCAAACTGTATTGATCCGGCGATTTTTACCGATGCAGACGGGCGGATGTGGATGAATTATGGCTCATGGTCAGGTGGTATCTTTCTGCTGGAGATTGATCGCGCCACTGGATACCCGATTTATCCGGTGGATGACAAGGATGCCGATCCGTATTATGGATATCGGCTGATTGGTGGTGGACATCACTCTGCTGAGGGTCCATATATCCAGTATGACGCAGAAAACGGCTATTATTATCTGTTTGTTTCTTATGGAGATCTGCAGAGTGATGGTGGGTATCAGATTCGGCAGTTTCGCAGTGAAAAGCCAACGGGACCATATGTGGATGTAGCAGGAAATACACTGGAAGATCAGGACGATCATTTCAATTATGGTTTAAAAATGATGGGGAATTATACATTCCCGAGTTTAAATTATACCTATATGGCACCGGGCGGTCAGTCCACATTTCAGGATGATGACGGGAAATATTACATTACATATCATCAGCGGTTTGACGATGGCACAGAGTATCATGAACCGCGTGTACATCAGATGTACACAAATGAGGATGGGTGGTTTGTTGCAGCACCATTTGCCACAATGGGAGAAACTCTCTCGGAAAAGGGGTACAAAAAATCGGATGTATCCGGTACATTTTATGTAGTAAACCATGGAACAGATATCAGCAGTAAGATTCGCGAAGCGGAGGCATATACGTTTGCGGATGGAAAAGTAACCGGTGGAGAAAAAAGCGGTACATATGAGGTAAAGGAAGGCACAGATTACATTACCATTACACTGGACGGTGTCGTTTATAAAGGGGTATTAATGGAAATGACCGA
>OHXW01000274.1_pt1 | contig 16071 bp, 14 predicted proteins | sample 1580031 | NCBI WGS metagenome assembly OHXW01 (sample SAMEA3882523, study PRJEB24775) | human gut metagenome | biome: human-associated habitat; feature: intestine environment; material: feces | place: Netherlands | collected 2009/2010
TCTACCAGACAGAATACGGATACCCGGAACTCTTTTCCGACCTTACGGTGAACCTGCACCATGCTCCGCTGAATGGTGTGAATGAAGCCTATATCGACCACAATTTCAGCAAAGAGCATCTGCGTTTTATCCAGAAATACAAGCTGGGCAGGGTACTGCCGGAGACCGCAGTTTCCGGTTACTGCACCTTTCAGAAGGTCGCCTTCGACCTGAAGAAACTGGCAGAATATGATCCGCAGGGAACCAGGGAATTTATGGAATGCCACGGTATCCAGATAAAGAATGCACCAAAGCAGAAACCAAAGAACAAATCACAAAGAGAAAGGTAGAAAACAACATGGAAGTGAAAATGAATAAAGAAATCCGAGACTATCAGGAGTCAATGTTCTGGGGCTTAAGCTTCCGGCAGTGCTTATTTTCGGTACTGGCGATCCTGGCAGCCCTTGGAATCTATTTTGTCACCCGGAAATATGCCGGGGAACAGGTAACCGGATGGTTGTGCATCCTTGGGGCGGCTCCCTTTGCAGCCTGCGGCTTTTTTCGTTACCACGGCATGACGGCAGAACAGTTTGCATGGGTAGTCATTAAATCCGAACTGCTGTACCCGAAGCGGCTGGTATTTAAGTCGGAGAACCTGTACTTTTCCTGCATGGAAGAGAGCCTGCGGCTGGGTGAGAAAATGATGGGAAACGGAGCGGAACTTCTGGAAAAGAAGCGGACGAAACAGAAGAAACCAAAGAAGCGAAGAGGAAGGGGTGATGCCCTTGATTAAAACCCTGAGTCAGACATTGAAACAGGACAAGGAAAAATTTAAAGTACCGAAGTCTGTCCAGCAGGCCATCCCGATTCGCAAGATTTGGCCAGATGGTATTTTTCAGGTGGAGAGCAAGTATTCCAGGACATTCCGGTTTACGGATATCAACTATTCCATTGCCAGCAAAGCGGACAAGACGGAAATGTTCCTGGACTACTCTGAACTTTTAAATGCACTAGATTCTGGCTGTACGGCGAAGATCACCCTGAACAATCGTAAGATCAACAAGGAAGAGTTTGAGCAGTCCCTGCTGATCCCGATGAAAGGGGACGGTCTGGACGAGTACCGGAAAGAGTACAATGACATGCTCCTTTCCAAGATCTCCGGTACCAACAACAGTATCTACCAGGAACGCTATCTGACCATCAGCGTCCACAAGAAAAACATCGATGAAGCCAGAACCTATTTCGCACGTGTGGGAACGGACATCATCACCCATCTGGCCAAGCTGTCCTCTATTGGGGAAGAGCTGGATGCAGAGCAGAGGCTACAGATTTTCCGGGACTTTTTCAAGGCAGACGTTCCACAGAGTTTTCCATTTGACATGAAAGCCTTTGCGAAAAAAGGACACAGCTTCAAAGACTGGATCTGCCCGGACACGATGGAATTCCATAACGACCATTTCAAGCTGGGCGAGCAGTACGGCAGAGTCCTTTTTATGGAAGATTACGCCAGCTATGTAAAGGATGAGATGATCTCCGAACTGTGCAGCCTTGGCAGGAACCTGATGCTGTCCATTGATATCATCCCCGTACCGACAGACGAAGCGGTGCGTGAGATCCAGAACCGACTGCTGGGCGTGGAGACAAACGTCACCAACTGGCAGAGACGCCAGAATGCCAACAATAACTTTTCTGCCGTGGTTCCCTATGACATGGAGCTGCAGAGAAAAGAGACCAAGGAAATGCTGGACGATCTGACCACCAGGGATCAGAGGATGATGTTCGGCATCCTGACAATGGTACATATGGCAAACAGCAAGAAACAACTGGACTCCGATACGGAAACCCTGTATTCCATTGCGAGAAAACACCTCTGCCAGATGGCAACTTTGAAGTGGCAACAGGTCGATGGACTGAATACCGTCCTGCCGTATGGCCTGCGGAAAATCGATGCAGTGCGTACCCTTACTACAGAATCCACCGCCGTCCTGATCCCGTTCCATACGCAGGAAATCATGCAGCCGGGAGGCATCTATTATGGGCAGAATGCCGTCAGCAAAAATATGCTGGTGGCAGACCGAAGGAAGCTGTTAAACGGCAACTCTTTCCGACTGGGTGTCAGCGGCTCCGGCAAGAGCTTCTCGGCAAAAGAGGAGATCGTAGACCTTGCCCTTTCCACGGAAGATGACATCCTCATCCTCGATCCGGAGTCGGAGTTTGCTTCTCTGGTGGAAGCCTTAAACGGAGAGGTCATCCGGATCTCGGCAACCTCGGATACTCATCTGAATGCACTGGATATGGATTCTGCCTATGGCAATGACCGAAATCCTCTGATTGAGAAGTCAGAATTTATCCTTTCCCTGTTTGAGCAGCTCGTAGGAGCCGGAAACCTTTCAGCAAAGGAGAAATCCATCCTTGACCGCTGCACCGCAGATGTGTACCGGGATTATATGAGGGGCGGTTACAAAGGGCAGGTGCCGACCTTAAAGGACCTGTACCGACAGCTCATGCTCCAGCCGGAGGAAGAAGCCAGAGGGCTGGCTCTGTCTTCGGAACTGTTTATCAATGGCAGTCTGAACACCTTTGCCCAGGAAACCAATGTCAACACGAAGAGCCGTATCATCGACTATGACATCCGGGAGCTGGGCGAACAGCTGATGCCCCTTGGCATGCTGGTCACACTGGATTCGATTTTTAACCGTGTGATCCAGAACTGGAAGAAGGGAAAAACGACATGGATCTTTGCGGATGAGTTTTATCTGCTGTTCCGCTATGAATACAGTGCGGACTTTTTCTACCGCCTGTACAAGCGTATCCGTAAGTATTCCGGATTTGTAACCGGACTTACCCAGAACGTTGAGGAACTTCTGAAATCCGATACCGCCCGCCTGATGCTGGCGAACAGTGAGTTCCTGATCCTTTTGAATCAGGCTACCACCGACCGGGATGAGCTGGCGGCACTTCTGAATATTTCAGACAACCAGTTATCCTACATCACCAATGTGGGTGCCGGCCATGGTCTGATTCGCTGTTCCGGAAATCTGGTGCCGTTTGAAAATTCGTTTCCAAGAAATACAAAACTGTACCGCCTGATGACAACCAAATTATCTGACATGTCAGATAATTTGGTTAATTAAGTGAGTTACGTTATTCAAGGAGAATGGCAATCCTCTTGAAATATAAGAAAACCGTCCATCCTCCTCGAATAATAATACACTGCTATTTCAGGAAAGCCGGAATACTTTCTTCTTCCTGGGGCAGTGCGGTTTCATCTGGATTATTCTTTGAAAACCATTTTTCGTTCCACTTTTCCATCGAACGGTCAACTGTCTGCTGGGATATATCCAGATAAATCTGTGTTGTTTGTATTGATGTGTGTCCGAGGATGTTTTTTACAATCGCCAACGGCACCCCGGATTCGATGAGATGTGTCGCCGTTGTGTGCCTCATAACATGAGGCGTGTAAGGGCCGTGGCAAAACAGTTCAGGATGTTCTGCTTTGGCTCTTTTGGTATATTTTTCGTAAATTTCCTCGACTGCCGCTACTGACAGGTGCTCGTTCCTCTGGCTGGGGAATACATGCCTGTTCAGTTCTGTGCTGATTTTGCGTGATGCAATGTATTTATCCAAAAGCTGTGTTGCACTGGAAGTTATCTTTACCCGTCTGGCTTTTTCGCCTTTACCAACAAGTGTAAGAAGTGCATTGCCTTTCTCATCGTGGGTTACGTCCTTAACGGTAAGATCACAAATTTCCTGTGCACGCGCTCCGCTGGAATACATTACACACAGAAGGACAAGGTCTCTCCAGCCGAGTTTTTCTGTTGTATCTGGAAGAGAAAACAGGATTTCCAATTCTCTCCGGGTGAAAGAACAGCGTTGCTTTCCTTTTACCTTACGGAATGTTTTCTTCGAAATCTTCTTGAGGCTGTTCTTAAAAATATAACCGGCTTCCAGATTTCTGCTTTCAGAATAATCCGCAAAAGAAGCGAGCGCAGCCAGACGCTGTTTTGCCGTTGTTCTGCTGTTTTTCCTCGTGGTTATCAGCCAGTCAAAATATTTTGTCAGCAGTTCAAAATCCAATGCCTCAAATGTGATATGCCCGATCTTGATGTCTGTTTCTTCATTCAGATATTGAAACAGTAGTCGGAATGCACACTTATAAGAAGCAATGGTATTCGGACTTGCATTCACGGAAACCGGCAGATACTCCGTAAAGAATCTCCCAAGCAAGGAGATAAATTCATTTTTAGAATCATTCTTCTTCATAAGGCACCTCCACATCCGGGATCAAACCAGAGGTAAAAGATTCGAAGGCATCGAGCGCCCCGGGAACCTGAGCCCCTGAAAACCGCATATATTTATCGGTATCAAGCAGACATTCATGCCCGAGGTATGTCGGAAGGAGTAAATCGTTCATATCAACAGAATGTCCGGCAGCCTCAAGCTGCTGCATGGATTTTAAGACAAACAGATGGCGGAAACAGTGCAGACAGGCGCCACGCTCATAGCAGTCTCGCTCACGCTGGTCAATGTCTGCCAGTTTCAGGATTTCTGAAAACCATGAATCCATCTGGCGGGTCGTATAATGGCTTCCCTCTTTACGTCCCGGAAAAAGAAATGCTTCCGGTTCGTGCATGATACCCAATGTCAGGCAGTATCTCTCCATGACCGCAATGAGGGATTCGTGCACTGGGATAATACGCTCCTTAGAAAATTTAGTCTTTTTCAGGAAAAGGGTTCTGTTTTTGAAATCAATATCTTTACGCTGGAGTGACATTGTCTCTTGGAGCCGGGTTCCGCAACTGTAAAGAATGCGTAACGCCATTGGGATCTTTAACTGAAAGAAACTGCTGCAAGACCGTGGATTCTGGGGAGTCAGGTTATCCGCATAATGAAAAATACGCACTATTTCCTCATCAGAAAAGATATAAGGGATATAGTCCGACTTAACCTTAGGGAGCGTCGGCAGGAAAGACTGGTGCCCGAGTGTATTCAGATATTTTCCAAAGCCACGCACTACTGCCAGTTTTTCTTTTACCGTTTTGCTTTTTCCTGAAAGAGTTTTTGACCATGCAGACAAAATATCTTCCGTCAGTTCTTTCCCCTGAAAGCCTGAAATGACTAAATATTGATCTAACAGCAGCAACACCCGGCGGTCATTTGAAACGGAGGATGCAGACAGCACAGCGGTCCGCAGTTCAAGATAATCTGTCATTTCCCTGGCAAAAGAGCTGTTAAACATGGTGTTCACCACCTTTCCACAGAAGCATTTCTGCAAAAATGCCGGTTGGTTCTGGCGTGGCAAGTGGACACAGCCGCATATTTTCAATATCTAATCGGGCATAATGGCGGATTGCATGTTTGGTGCCATGCCCCAGCACTTTGCGGACCACCTCGGTTGAAACCCTGTCATTTACCATGTTGCTTGCAATGGACGATCTGAAGGCACGGCTGCCGTGTCTTTTGTCTGTGATATCAACATCCGATTTGGCAACTAACATCCAGATGGCGGTATTGATCGCAAAGCTATCCAGTGGCTTATAGGGAATAGTGGCTGTCAAAAACACATTTGGACAGTCAGGCAGGGGCGGCCTTGCGGTCAGGATATAATCCTGCAACGCATCCTTTACTTCCGGGAACAGCTCCATTTCCCATAAATCTCCGGTTTTCTGCTGGATAAAATGAAGCCGGTTGTTTGTAAAATCAATGTTCTCAAAAGTCAGGGCTGAAATATCACGGGAGCGGATACCATAGCGGGACAGTAACAAAAGGATCGCATAGTTCCTGATGCCTGCCGCTGTGCTGCGGTCAACGGAATCTTCAATAAGAGAAATTTCATCTTGTGTGTATACCGTTGGATGGGGCGAGTATTTTTTCCGGTTCATAACCAGTTTGGAAAAGTCTCTTTGGACTTGCCCGCTTTCAAAAAGATAACGCAGAAATGGACCGATCCTCTCCCAATAGCGTAAATAACCAAGCTGCAGGAAGGCGGTTTGGATCAGCTCACCAGACAAATCTGGAAGGACGGAGCATCCAAGGTTCTCCAAATTTTTCAGGAAACGGCCGCAGATCCACCGTTTGTAACGGATCGTAGTATCCTTATTCCCATTATGACGGCAATGGGAAATAAAAGAATCCAAAACATGCAAAAGGCTGTCGGGAAGCTCAACAGTTGTTGATTTACCAGCCCACAAAGCTTCTTCACCGTCAAGCCCCTGAAACAGCCGGTTTAGCTTAGATACGATTATTTTCGCCCGTGTAACTCTGGAAGAACAGACTTTCAGAGTTTCTTCGCAATAGCGGATCAGGATTTCTCCGATCTCCGGTGAGTATTCGTCCAAGCCGTTTGCATCCATGCAGTCTGCAAATGCCCGAAGGATGAAATCCATGTCCTTAACAGTACTTTCACTGTAGGATGCTGACTTGAACAGTTCACGCAAATGCGCTGTCAAGTCACTAAATTTTGTACAATTATCCATCATGATAACCTCCTCTGTATTTGTTGTCGATGCGACACGACTTAATTATAGAGCAGGCATCTAAAGGATTATTGTTATTCAAGAAGTTTATTGTAAAAGCGCTATTTTTAAGGAGGTATTATGACTTATCGAATAATGTTACTTGTCGAATTAACCAAGCCGGGCGAAGCGTAAGAGCGGGACAAGCCGGGACTGGAGGTGAGAGATGAAGGATATCAAAACCAAAGAAGTTACAACAAAACCAAAGACCAAAAATCCTGCCTCCAGAATTCCCAAGGAGCTGATGCGGACGGCCATACTGGAGAGCAAGGAAAAATCCCAGACCATCGCAAATGCCAGGGACAATGACATGGGAGAACAGTCCCCATCCGAATATGCCAGTGGGAAAGTCACATCCGCAGAGGAATGGGCTGCAAGAAAGACAGGCAGAACTGTAACCAGAGCCGGAAAGACAGCCGCACAGACTTCCTACGAGAAGATCAAACAGAGAGCCGCTGGCAAAAAAGAAGCAGAAAAAGAAGCGGAGAAAGAAACCGCCAGAGGAACAGGGGACACACAGACCGCCGATCCTGCCAGTCGGGAAGCTCAGGAAGCACAGATCCGGGAAGTACAGATCCAGGAAGCCCAGCGGCAAAAGGTGGTTTCAGATGCCGTCAAAACGAAAGAGCAGAAGATCCGGGCTGCCAGGGAGACACCAAGAATCCAAAACGGACAGGAGATAGCAGAAATGAAGCAGCTCTCCATCCGAGAACAAAGCCGGAAGAAGGAAGCAAAAGATACAGTAAGGCAGACCACCATCCGTCAGAAACAGCCGGAAACCATTCGGATCAAGGAAAAACCAAGGAAACAGCCGGAGCCGAAAACCATACAGAAGCGTACCATCAAGACGGCTCCCCAGTCTGCGAAGATCAGCGTCCAGCCAGAGCAGAAGCTCCGTGCGACCAGTTCCAACGCCCTGACGGTCCGGATGCAGAAGCAGATGGAACGAAGGGCAGCGAAGCAGGCGGCAAAGAAAGCTGCCATGCAGACTTCCAACAGCGTCCGCCGGATGCAGAAAACGGCAAGGGCAGGGGAGAATACCTTCAAGGCAGCCAAGGCCGCCGTGGAAGCGGCAGCGAAAACCGTGCAGTCCATGATGGCTGCACTGGGAGCCGCCGGGGCAGTCATTGTTCTTCTACTGGTTATCATGGTTGGAATCATTGGCGGTGCGGCATTTTCGGGAAGCTCGGAGAGCAACGAAGCACTCAGCCAGGAAGTCCTTTCCTATACGGCAGTCATCCAGAAATACGCCAACCAGTACGGAATCCCCGAATATGTTTCCGTGATACAGGCGATCATGATGCAGGAATCCGGCGGCCGGGGAACTGATCCCATGCAGAGCAGTGAGTGCCCATACAACACCAGGTACTCCAACAGTCCCAATGCCATTCAGGATGCAGACTACTCCATCCAGGTGGGAATCCAGTATTATGCGGACTGCCTGAAGGAAGCCGGATGCACCAGCCCACAGGATATGGACAAGCTGAAGCTGTCTCTGCAAGGATATAACTACGGCAACGGATACATAACGTGGGCGCTCCGAAACTACGGGGGCTACAGTGTAGAAAATGCCCTGCAGTTTTCCAACGAGCAGGCGGCTTCGCATGGATGGAGTGCCTATGGCGATCCAGAGTACGTCCCACATGTCCTGCGGTATTATTCCAGCGGAGGATTGTTTGCCGGCCTGTTTGGAGGCAACGGCCAGATTGTATCCGTGGCACTTACCCAGCTCGGAAATGAAGGAGGCCAGAAGTTCTGGTCGTGGTATGGCTTTGACAGCCATGTGGCATGGTGTGCCTGCTTTGCCAGCTGGTGTGGGGATCAGGCGGGTCTAATCGAGAGCGGAAAGATGCCAAAATTCTCCCTGTGCGATGACGGAATCGCATGGTTCCAGAGCAAAGGAAAATGGAAGAGCCGGGGATATTCCCCAGCACCCGGAACCCTGATCTTCTTTGACTGGAACGGGGATGGAACCTCAGACCATGTAGGAATCGTGGAGAAAACCGAGGGCAGTACCGTATACACCGTAGAGGGAAACTCCAGCAATGCCGTGAACCAGAGAAGCTATGATATCAATAACGGAACGATCATGGGATATGGTATACTTTGAAAATTAAAATAGAATATAAGTTATAACCTATGAAAAGAAATTTGATATGTGTAAGTTGATAATGAAAGTCGATGCAAGTATGGATTCTTATGCAAAGATTATTTAAAGAACCATAAAAATACGCTGTATCAGTTTATGCTTCTGTAGGACACTATTAGAGAGCATGTGATATATTATCTGTAAATAAAAAACCAGAGATCAGTAATGGACACACTGATTTTCTGGTTTTTTTATGAATAACTGTATTACTGTATTGACAAATATATCACAGTGCGATATAACGTAAGTATCGAAGTACGATATATCGCACTGAAAGGAAAGGTTTATGGATGCACATATAAAAAAGGTTTACGTTCCCATGACGGAGACAAGTTTTTACATATTGTTATGTCTTCGTACTCCAAATCATGGATACGGGATTGTACAAAAAGTAAGAGAACTGACAGAAAATGAAGTGGTACTTGGTCCTGGAACCATGTATGGAAGTCTTTCAAAAATGGAAAAAGATGGCCTAATCCATTTTATCAGGGAAGAAGATAAAAGGAAAATTTATGAGATCACAGAACTCGGTACGGAAGTTCTGGAGCTTGAGCTAAAAAGAATCCGCAGATTGTATCGTAATGCACAGGAGGTAACGCAATGAAGAAACTCAAAAAAGAAATTCGCTGGTTTAGTATTATGGAGTACGAAAAAGAAGAAAATTACCTGAGCAAAAGGCACTTGGAAGGTTGGAAATTCAAGAGCGTAACATTTCCTGGACTATATACATTTGAGAGATGCGAGCCTGAGAAGGTAATTTACCAGCTAGATTACAATAAAGAAGGAATCAAACATCAGAGTGAATATATACGAATGTTTGAAGATTGCGGATGGGAATACCTGACAGAATTTGATGGATACAATTATTTCAGGAAACCAGCAGACAAGATGCAACAGAAAGAGGAAATATTCTGTGACGACATCTCCCGTCTGGATAGGATGAATCGGATTTTTCGTGGAAGAGTAATTCCGTTAATATTGATGATTCTTTGTATCCTGATTGATACTATTGTAACAGATCCCAGTGAACCAGGCTGGATACCAGTATTTTTTAGGGTAATGTTAGTTGTATATGTTATTACTTTTCTACAGTTTGCTGTAAAATATTTTGTATTTTGGAAAAAAGTAAAAAAATAGTATACAGTTGACAACTCATCAACGTAAAGAGTTCATTGTCTAAATGAGTAGGGAACTTCTTTTCTGACTTTAAAAGAATTTTAAATTTTTTGTTACCACCCGAAATTATTTACGATATATAGTATGAATAGATAATAACGGAAATGTAAAAGGGACAGTAGATGTAAAAAATCAGCTTTGTCCCTTTTGTAACCTAAATTTGATATGTATAAGTTAACTTTTTTATTTGATTAAATTTATATGAAATGAAAAGAACCAGTGAGAGAATCGTTAAATTTCACTCACTGGCTCAATTCGTTTCAAATTTCTCGGACAACTCTGTCAGTTCTTTCACCGTTTCCTGGGTGTGATGCAACAGGGTGTCACGCATTTCTGGCGGACAGCTGGAATAAAGCATTTTCATCTGATTGACACCCTCATCCTCCAGAGAAATATCTGGATTTATAAGCGTATCTAAAGAGATGTGCAGGACCTTTGCCAATGCTCTCAAAATCAAATAAGAAGGATTCATTTTCCCCTTTTCGATATTGGCGATTTGCTTTACAGAAACATGGCTCAGATCAGAAAGCTCCTGCTGCGTCAGATCTTTATTCTTTCGGGCTTCCCGCATTTTCTGCCCTAAAGCAGTTAAATCATCAATCGGCATAATCATTCACCTCAATAATATTGTATCGTTCCGGTTTATATGATGGAATGACCTTATTGTGCCTGAAAAACTGTACGATTATGCCGATTTTATAAAGCTGCGATTGGTGATAAACTTGTATTGTTCGAGACAAAGAACTATAATGTACTCTGTGGAGGTGCATAATGGATTATATGACACTAAAAGAGGCCGCCGAAAAATGGGGCGTGACACCTCGTAGAGTAAATTACTATTGCGCTGCTGGGCGCATATCTGGAGCTGTAAAGATGGCAACTATCTGGCTAATTCCAAAGGATGCGGAAAAGCCGATTGATGGTCGAACAAAACAAGGAAAGGCAGAAAAGTATGAGTAATATATTACTTCTTGAAGATGATCTAAGCCTGATTAACGGGCTTTCTTTTGCTTTCAAAAAGCAGGGATTTGAATTAAATATCGCCAGAACGCTCAAAGAAGCGGAGGAATTGTGGACAGACGGAAAATATGATTTGTTGGTGTTGGACGTATCTCTGCCAGATGGGTCTGGCTTTGAATTTTGCAAAAGAGTTCGACTTACATCAAAGGTGCCAATTATTTTTCTGACGGCTTCGGATGAGGAAACAAGTATTATTATGGGGCTGGATATTGGAGGTGATGACTATATCACAAAACCGTTCAAACTGGGGGTTCTCGTTTCAAGGATTAACGCCTTACTTCGACGTGCAAATTCTTTTCAAGCAGCAGACACAGAATTGCAGTCGAATGGCATCAAGGTTCTTTTGCTGCAAGGACAGGTTTTCAAAAATGGGGAGCTGTTGGATTTGACTGCCGCGGAATACAAGCTACTGTGCTTGTTTATGAGAAACCCAAGCATGGTGCTGACAAAGGGACAAATTTTAGATAAGCTATGGGATTGCGACGGGAATTATATCGACAGTAGTACCCTTACGGTCTATATGCGTCGGCTTCGTATGAAGATCGAGGATAATCCAAGTGAACCACAAATGCTCCTGACTGTTCGAGGTATGGGATATAAATGGAATATTATCGGGTGAGGTGCAGAATGAAGATACTGGCAAATAAAGAAATCAAAAATCTATTTCTTTCGCTTTCACTGGTTTTGGGGGTTACATTTCTCTTAGCCGAGGTTTTTCTATGGCTGTCATATCGCCGGCTTTCTCTGTTATTGCTAATCCTTTTTCTATTGGCTGGCGGTGCTGTATGGGCAGTCTGCTTTGTATATTTTAATCGGCAAAATCAGATCATGGAGCAGGCGATATTACAAATCAATGCGTATCTTGATGGTGATCGCAATGCCCGTATTGAATGTGACAATGAGGGCGAATTGTACCGACTGTTTCATTCCATCAATTCTTTAGCAGCAGTGTTAAATGCCCATGCAGATAACGAGTTGCGAGAGAAGGAGTTTTTGAAAAATACAATCTCCGACATTTCACACCAACTGAAAACACCACTGGCGGCTCTGAACATTTATAACGGACTGCTTCAGGACGAGGATATAGAAGTGTCATCTGTGAAAGAATTTGCTAATCTGTCCGAGCAGGAGTTGGACCGTATTGAAGTGCTGGTGCAAAACCTTCTCAAAATCACAAAGTTGGACGCTGGTTCTATTGCATTTGAAAAGGAAATAGAAAATGTAGCGGATATGATGCAGGATTTGGAGCTACACTTTGCATATCGTGCCAAGCAGGAACAGAAAGAGATCGTATTATCTGGTGCAGATGATATTTCCCTTTTCTGTGACCGTGATTGGTTGAGTGAAGCGATTGGCAACATTGTGAAAAATGCGCTGGACCATACAGAAAAGGGCGATACCATTCACATCAAATGGAAGGCACTGCCCTCTGCTGTTCAAATCACAGTAAAGGATAACGGGTGCGGGATTCATCCAGAAGATTTACACCACATCTTCAAGAGGTTTTATCGCAGCCGCTTTTCAAAGGATACACAGGGGATCGGGCTTGGCCTGCCGTTGGCAAAAGCGATTATCGAAGCTCATGGGGGCCTAATAGAAGTGGAAAGTGAATTAGGAATTGGAACGAGTTTTATAATGAATTTCCCAATTCCTACAAAATTGTAGGCTGGTTGTAGGGCTACAGTAATATTAGGGTGCTATTCTTTCCATCGTAGACAGGAACGAAAGTTTACCCGTTTACGACAGCAAAATCATTGAGAAAGAGGTGTTTGCACGATGAACTTATTAGAAGTCAAAAATATTTGTAAAACCTATGGCAGCGGAGAAACCACAGTCAAGGCTTTGAAAGATGTTAGTTTTTCTGTTCCCAAAGGAGAATATGTGGCAATCGTTGGAGAATCCGGTTCTGGTAAAAGTACGTTGCTGAATATGATCGGCGCATTGGACACGCCTACATCGGGTAAGGTATTGATTGACGGCAAGGATATTTTTTCTATGAACGACAAGAAGTTGACCGTCTTCCGTCGCAGAAATATCGGATTTATTTTTCAGGCGTTCAACCTTGTGCCAGAGCTTACGGTAGAGCAAAATATTATTTTTCCTGTACTGCTTGACTATCAGAAGCCGGACAAAAAATATCTGGAAGAACTGCTTACTGTTCTTAATCTGAAAGAACGCCGTAACCATTTGCCGAGCCAGTTATCCGGCGGTCAGCAGCAGAGAGTGGCGATTGGCCGCGCATTGATTACCCGTCCTTCTCTGATTCTGGCAGACGAGCCAACAGGAAATTTGGACTCACAAAACAGCAGTGAGGTCATAGCATTGCTCAAAGAAACATCGAAAAAATACGAGCAGACCATCATTATGATTACCCACAACCGCAGTATTGCGCAAACGGCAGACCGGGTATTACAGGTATCGGATGGTACTTTGACTGATTTTGGGAGGTGCCGTGAATGAAAAGCTATCTTAGTCTTATTCCCATCTCCGCTAAAGTTCACCGCCGACAAAATCGTATGACGCTGCTTTGCATTGTATTTGCTGTGTTTATGGTAACAGCAGTATTCAGTATGGCAGAAATGGGTTTTCGGATGGAACAGGCCCGATTGGTTGGTAAGCATGGAAGTTTCTCTATTGGAGACTTGCTCGGCAGTTCCATGGGGCAAACCCTTCTTTCTGTTGCGGTTGTTCTGTTCCTGCTGATTTTGATTGCAGGCGTTTTGATGATTTCCAGCAGTATGAACAGTAGCGTTGCCCAGAGAACTAAATTTTTTGGAATGATGCGTTGCATTGGTATGAGTAAGCAGCAGATTATTCGGTTTGTTCGTCTGGAGGCATTGAACTGGTGCAAAACGGCTGTACCCATCGGTCTTATTTTAGGGGTTGTTACAACATGGGGGCTATGTGCGGTACTACGCTTTGTGGTCAGAGAAGAATTTTCTGATATTCCCCTCTTTGGTATCAGTATTTTTGGCATTGTCTGCGGTATCTTTGTTGGACTGATTACTGTACTGATCGCCGCAAATGCTCCGGCGAAACATGCCGCGAAAGTATCTCCTATCACAGCGGTGTCTGGAAATGCAGACCACGGAAAAACAATGCATCATTGCCAGTATACAGGATTCGGAAAGATTGAAGCGCTTCTCGGTATCGACCATGCGGTCTCCGGGAAGAAAAATTTATTTCTGATGACAGGTTCTTTTGCACTTAGTATCATCTTATTTTTGAGTTTTTCCGTTATGATCGATTTTGTGGATTATTTGATACCTCAGTCAGCTGCCACATCAGATATTGATATTGCAAGTGATGACGGTAATGCGATTCCTCGGGAATTGCTTACATCCATCCGTGCAATGGATGGAGTGAGAGAGGTTTACGGGCGGCGTAGCGCGTTTGATGTTCCTGCCAGATTAAATAGCGATACCGGATTTTCCGGTACAACCGACATGATTTCTTATGATGATTTTGATTTACAATGTCTGAAAAAAGACAGTGCTTTGAAAAGGGGGAGTGATCTGTCCAAAGTTTTTGGGGACAGCAATTTTGTTTTGGCAACATCCGATCAGGACAGCACATGGAAAATCGGTGACACTGTTCAGATTGGGGATGAAACCCTTACCATAGCCGGACTGTTAAAAAACGACCCATTTAGTGAGAATGGATTGACAAATGGAAAGCTCACATTGATTACCTCTGATGAAACATTTGTCCGTTTGACAGGAGAGGAAGGTTATTCTCTTGTGCTGATACAAACAACGGGAGATGTTACGGACGAAAATGTTCAGGCAATCCAGAATTCCGTAGATCAAACATATAGCTTTCGAGACAAACGCGACGAGCGCACTACGGGAACTTATCTGGCTTTTGTTTTCTGTGTTTATGCGTTTTTGGCAATTATTGCACTGGTAACGGTAATGAACATTGTCAATAGCATTTCCATGAGTGTGTCTGCCAGAATGAAGCAATATGGAGCTATGCGGGCAGTAGGAATGGATGAACGGCAAATGACGAAAATGATTGCTTGTGAAGCATTCACCTATGCTGTTTTGGGGTGCGTTGTTGGTTGTGCTATTGGCTTGCCGCTTAGCAAAGCTCTGTATGATTTCCTCTATTCTTTCCTTTTTCAGGTCGTCTATGACCCTGTCATCCTCCGTCACAAATGTTCCTATTCCACGTCTGGTATAGGACAACCCCATAGACTCCATCTCGCTGTAAATCCTCGCTGCAGTATTCGGATTTATCTGGTATTCTATGGCAAGTTCTCTTGATGACGGAAGCTTAGATCCCAAAGGCAGTGTGCCCGCTATGATCTTCTGCTTTATATCCTCTATGACCTGAAGATATATGGGGATATTCGTCTTAAATTCCATCACACACCTCCTCCTTGTATGTTGTCTAGCTCTTCTGTACTGCTGTACTAGTTGAATAGTACACTAGTATCATGGTGTTGTCAACTGTATTTTTAAATAAAGCATATTTTTTTAGTTTTTTGTCATCTAGATAGTAACTCATGCATCAGGTCATCTCGCCATCTTTGCTTATTACCTACATTTTATCTCATATACAATGTTTTCACTTAAAAGATAAAAAATTATCCATAAAACACATTATTCTGTGTCCTACGGATAATTTTTTAAAATTTTTTCTTTTTTAGAGCTTTTTCATCTATTTGGAGATAATTTTATATCTTTTCCCTGGTTATCCCAACAGCCACTAGAGAATTCATACAAATTAAATTTCTAACAAGCCCTCAGCACCAGTGCTTGCAGCTCGCACACATTCATATAAAGCTTCTCAACTCTGTCTGCAAATGTCGATGTGGAGAATTCATCTGCCGACTGCACTGCATTTCGTCTGAGCTGATGCCTTAAAGCAGGACTCATATCAAGCCACTTCACCAGCGCAGTTTCAAATGTTTCCTCATCAGTAAATTTCCAGCCATTCTTTCCCGGATCAACCACATCTACAAGGCACGGATCCTCTCTGCACAGAAGCGGCACTCCCGCTGCCAGAGCTTCTACATATGTAAGCCCCTGAGTCTCGCTCGTGGATGCACTTACGAAGAAGTCACCAACCTGATAATACTCAGCCACCTTATCAGGCTCGATCATGCCTGTAAATATCACACTCTCTGAGATTCCAAGCGCTCTTACCTGTTCCTCTACCTCCGCCCTATATGGTCCGTCTCCAACTATCATGAGGATTGTACCATACCCGTGCACTCTCTTCTGG
>OHXW01000297.1_pt1 | contig 15451 bp, 20 predicted proteins | sample 1580031 | NCBI WGS metagenome assembly OHXW01 (sample SAMEA3882523, study PRJEB24775) | human gut metagenome | biome: human-associated habitat; feature: intestine environment; material: feces | place: Netherlands | collected 2009/2010
ATAGACATCATTAATGTCAGTTATATTAACAAGTCACCAATGTATCTGTTAAGCCTTTATTTATTCTGTTGGAAAAACAGAAGATGATTTTATTCGATGCGTGCTTGAAACATTTAGAAGACTGGGTGGTCTGACTCAAATACTCAAGACAGACAATATGACAGCTATTGTATCTCTTAGAAATGGAAATCGTAAAATCCATAGTCATGTACAGTCTTTCTTCAATGATCTGGGTGTAAAACTGGAATTATGTGAATGCAGAACTCCAGAAACAAAGGGCAAATGTGAATCCTCTAACCGATTTGTCAACTGGCTCGTATCATTTGATCATAGAATCAAAAATGAGCAGGAACTTATCCATATCATTGAAAACCAGATCACATCTGAGTGCAATAAGGAAATCAACCGGCGTACAAAAGTACCGCCTGCCAAGCTGTTTCTTAAGGAAAAGGAATTCCTTAAACCGTTTGGAAACAATTTGAATATGGATACGTATCTACATGAACATAAACGTGTGAAAGTACCGAGCACGCTCTTAGTTTCATATAATGGAAAACAATATTCAGTACCAACAAAATATATGGGAAAAGTTGTGGATATATACGCCGTAGGAAGCGAAGTCTATATATACCACAACTCACAATTAATTACAGTACATACTGTTACAGAATGCAAGCTAAATTATAAACATGAACATTATATCGATGCATTGAGCAGACGCTTAAGGACTACACAGGACGATATTGAAGAACTGGCCATGAGAAATCTGGAAAGGCTGGAAAATTTAGGAGGCGATTAAAATGATCAAATATAAATGTCGTTATATGTATGATGAATGGAATTGTATAGTCAAATGTATTGAAAAGAAAATGGAATACACTGTATTAGAATTCTATAGTCAATATTTCAATATTAAAATGCATCTTGGCAGCATTGACGATTAATTCTGGTGTTTCTTTCCTGAATATAACATGTTTACTGAATTATTATCACCAATAGATCTTTATAAAAACATTGATATATTGGACGAATTATTCAAAAGCCCTTATGAAAGTATGACTATTGCGAAGGGCATTAAAAAATATTTTGAAACACAATTGGAAGAAGATACTGTAGAAAGCCATATTGAAAAATTGAAGGGACATGTTTATACAAATAAAGTAAAAGTTGTTCTTTATGATGAAGAAAGAGATGTCTATCATCTCATCTATAAGATTAATAGATCCAAGAATGAATGTATGATTGCTTCATATCGAAGAACAAGTCCAAATAATTATGAAGTATGTCTGCCATTTATTGATTCACTGGATCATCATTTTGGACGTTGCCGAATATTAAATGATCATAAATATCTCAACAAAGATATACGTGATATTGAGCACATTTTTTTAAATGAATTAAAAAAAGAGGTAGTCAGTTAATGATTGCCTCAATTAAAGGGAGAAAAATATGACAACAAATTATATAAAGCTTTCAAACAATTTAGAAAGTCTTAAATTATTCACAATAAAAGAAAACCTGCCAAACTATATCGATATGATCAATTCAGGTGAAAAATCAACTGTTGATGCACTATATGAATTAACAGAAAAAGAAATGGATCTAAAAGAAAAAAGAGCCATCAAAGCCTGTGTGCACACAGCCGGATTTCCATTCGAGAAAACAATCAATGACTTTGATTTTTCATTCCAACCGAGCATCAATAAAAGTGAAATAGAAGACTACACGACATTGCGATTTATGGAAAACAATGAAAATATCCTTTTTATAGGAAGCTCAGGAACCGGAAAAACACATTTAGCAACTTCAATAGGCATTGAAGCAGCAAAGCATAGAAAAAGTGTATATTTCATCACGTGCCAAGAATTGATGCTTCAATTGAAACGTGCTGAATCTGAGAACAGACTGGATCAAAGACTTAAGTTTTTTACACGCCAGAAACTGCTGATAATAGACGAGATTAGATATATCAATTTAGACAAAGAAGATGCGAATCTGTTTTTCCAGTTAATATCAAGGCGATATGAACAACGATCAACTATAATCACAACAAATAAAAATCTGTCTAAATGATCAACTATATTTGGAGATCCTGTAATAGCAAATGCGATACTTGATCGACTACTGCATCATTCACATATAGTCAGTATAGTAGGTCCATCATACAGAATAAAAGACGTAATGGATTCATTTAAAAACTAAATAATGCGATCCAAATTGGTGAAGATTAAACGATCCATTTTGGTGAATTTTATCTTGACATTATCATGTAATCAAAACTGTTCCTAATAATTATCATGTTGAATATGATCATCATTACTATTCTGTTCCCTATACTTATTATAAACAGGAAGTTACATTAAAAGCTTCATATTTCGATATTATTATCTGCGATTCTATGAACCATCTGATCTGTACGCATAAGCGTGCTTATAAACCATTTCCAAAATATATAACAAAGGAAGAGCATATGCCTGAGAGCCATCGTTATTACTACCTGGAAAACAAAATGAATGCAGAATCATACAAAAGCTGGGCAAAGAGTTATGGTCCAAATGTTTATGGATTAATTTGTATGGTTATCGGCACATTCCGCTATGAAGAACAGTCTTATAAAAGCTGCAATGGAATCCTTCACTTGTGTAAAAACAATCCAAAAGCATTTTCAGATATAACTGCCAAAATCTGTCTGGAATCGCATATTTATACCTATACAGATTTTAAAAAGATGCTTACTAAATTAATCAATGAAAAGAAAACAAATCGTTCGGAAACTCTTCCAGAACATAAGAATATTAGGGGTAAATCACATTTTGAATAAAACTGAAATCAAAGAAGAACAAGCGATTTATATGGATCTATATGAAAAATTAAAATCCATGAAATTTTCAGGCATGGCAGAAGAACTTCGTCTTCAACTGGAAAATCCAAACAGCGATTTAGAATCTTTTCAGGATCGTTTTGAAAAGTTGGTCACAGCTGAATGGAATCTAAGATACAACAAGAAATTTGAGCGTTATTTGAAAAAAGCTAAACTGAAAATACCTGGAGCAACATTTGATGAGAAACTTTATGATACGGATAGACAACTGGATATACCAACAATCGAAAAGCTGAATACTTGTATATGGATAGATGAAGGAAGAAATCTAGTGGTTACAGGAATGACAGGGACAGGAAAAACATATTACGTGAATGCCTTGGCAGTTGCAGCTTTGAAACAATTCAAAGAAGTAAGATATTATTCTGCTTCCAAACTCTTACTGGAACTCAGTGCTCATGAACAAGTGGAAGATTCAATTAAATTCTTAGGTATTATGGAAAATATAGCACAAGTAGATTTATTGATTATAGATGATTTTGGACTTATGAATCTTGATGTCGAGAAATGTAGACATCTATTTGAAATTCTTGATTCAAGAGAAAGTAGAAAATCGACAGTGATAGTTTCTCAAATCCCAGTAAAAGAATGGTACGATTTATTTAAGGATTGTACATACGCTGACGCGTGTTTAGATCGAGTTCTATGTAAAGCATATCGTTTGGAATTCAAAGGTGAATCACTAAGAAATCAAAAATTTTGACACACCGATTGACCGCTACAGATACACCGATGGTGCGCTAAACGCGCACCATTTTTCCGTCATATGCATGTAACCAGAAGTGTACATTTTTAAACGATCATTTATGTACACATTTAGATTATCATTTATATTCTGATTCCATCTCACGATGGACACCCCTGGTCTTGGCTAGTGGTTGACCACTGTGATAACAACCCCCACAAAAAACTTTCACTGTCTAGATATATGTCATGCCCTGCGTACAAAAGAGCAGAGATTTCAAATATTTCTGCTCTATAGTTAATACTTTAAACACTTATAGAGTTTTCAACCCTACATCTTTTAAAGCCAACTTTTAGTCGACCCTATCTAATTTCGGATTACCAAAAAGAGCAGAGATTTCAAACATCTCTGCTCCTTAATTAATCCTTTAAACACTCATAGGGTTTTCAACACTACATCTTTTAAAGCCAACTTTTAGTCGACCCTATCTAATTTTGGATTACCGGCTTAACTTAATAAGAATTTAACGATGTCACCGTTTTTTTAGCTTAACTTAATGACATTAGTTAAATAATATAACCTTTTTTTATTTGTTTTCTAAAGAAATTATAGAATTTATTAAAGCCATATTAGCATCATTAATTTCCTGCTGATTACCGCCATTTTGTATAACAGCTTGCGCATTTGCAATAGCTTGATCTAACACTTCTAATGAATCATCAGTATAGTGATCCCTATCAATTGAAGAAGCTGAATCTATTGTTTTTTGTAGCGTTGTGTTATCAATTAATTTTGGTTTTTTATCAGATTTACTAACTTCGTCCTGATTTTTGTTTTTATTTTTTGATTGTTCTACTATTCTATCATGGTTTGTGTCGTTACTTTTATTTAAATAATTAAAACCAAGAAGAATAGCTAGTATTGCAATTAAAATAATTACAATACCAGCTAATAAAAAAGTAAAATTAAACTTTCTAGAAGTTCCCTTTTTTGATTTTTTCATTACTATTTAGAATTTTTTTTACGCAATAAAGCCACAAGACTCGCACCAGCAGCAGTTACACCAGCTAATGAACCAAATAAACCAGTTGCAGCACCTGTTGATACTTTATTATCTTCTTTTTTAGAATCTTCTTTTTTAGAATCTTCTTTTTTAGAATCTTCTTTTGTAGAATCATCTTTTTTAGAATCTTCTTTTGTAGAATCTTCTTTTGTAGAATCTTCTTTTGTAGAATCATCTTTTTTAGAATCATCTTTTTTGTTATCTTCTTTTGCAGGAGTATCTACTTTTTCAAATACAGCTTCAAGACTAGCATATCCTTCAGTTTCACCTTCAGCAAAATGACATAATCCTGTTACACCGAATGTTTTAGCATCTGCATCCCATTCGATAGCATCAGCTCCTTGACCTTTCCATCCAACAAATTTATATCCTTCTTTAGCTGTTACAGCTGGAATTAAATATTGTTCATCACTATTTTCATCAAGATTTAAGAAAGTAACTGGACCTTCTCCATATTCAGTAAATGAACCATATTCTGGATTTACAGTGAAGTAAACATTTGAAGTTCTCTTAGTTTCTGGAGTTTCTTCTTTTTCAAATACAGCTTCAAGACTAGCATATCCTTCAGTTTCACCTTCAGCAAAATGACATAATCCTGTTACACCGAATGTTTTAGCATCTGCATCCCATTCGATAGCATCAGCTCCTTGACCTTTCCATCCAACAAATTTATATCCTTCTTTAGCTGTTACAGCTGGAATTAAATATTGTTCATCACTATTTTCATCAAGATTTAAGAAAGTAACTGGACCTTCTCCATATTCAGTAAATGAACCATATTCTGGATTTACAGTGAAGTAAACATTTGAAGTTCTCTTAGTTTCTGGAGTTTCTTCTTTTTCAAATACAGCTTCAATTGAAGCATATCCATCAGTTGCGTCTTCATTATAGAAGCATAATCCTGTTACACCGAATGTTTTAGCATCTGCTCCCCAAGTAATTTCGTCAGCTCCCTGACCTTTCCATCCAACAAATTTATATCCTTCTTTAGCTGTTACAGCTGGAATTGAATATTGTTCATCACTATTTTCATCAAGATTTTTGAAAGTAACTGGACCTTCTCCATATTCAGTGAATGAACCTTTTTCTGAATCTACTATGAATGTAACATTTGCTTTCCTATTACTTGTTCTTACCTCCCCCAACGTACTTTCTTTTGCAGTTTTATTGTCTGCATAAATTTGCATTGAAGCGGCCGGAACCATTGACAATGCCAACAATCCACTTAATGCGATTCTTGATAAATTTTTCTTTTGCATTATAAGCACTCCTTTCCATCTAAACTTATTTTTCTTGCGCAAAAAAAATGCAACTGATATATATTATTGATGGCTTAACAGATACATTGGTGACTTGTTAATATAACTGACATTAATGATGTCTATTTAAGACTTATTGTATAGGTGTAAACGAAAGAGAGACTACACTTATGACAAGAACTTCAAAATATTTAAACCAAGATACTATCGCTGCTTTACAATCTTTTCAAAAGGAAAACTGAGTGACTAGGTCAGTTTTCCTTAACGTGGCACAATTTTGTGATTTTTGCCTATTTGAATTATATCATGAACTTTTTAAAAGTAAATGCCAGAGACTTACTAAAAACAATTTAATTAAATTAATCAAAATTTTAGATCATCATTATTTGAATTACAATTTTGAGAATCTTTATTCATTGCTTTAGAGAAAAAAGGAGAGAGTTAGTTCTCCTTTTTTTGTTGTTTGTCTTTTATATCTTTAAATAAAAGCTTTGTTTGGTATATTAGAACAAATATTCCAAGTATTGAGATAAAACAATTTAATAAATCGAATGAGAAAGTATGATTTATTAAATCTATAACGACTTTAATATTCCATATCAATACTAGTATGAACCAAAATATGTGAGAAAAATTCATAGGATTTTAGCATGCTTGAAGTGTAGTTTTCCAATAAGCATACGGAGGTTCATTACATTGTTGTGAACTAGGAGGATAAGGACAAGGCTTTTTTTCAACAGAACGAATTACTTTGAATTGTCTTCTAGTACCTGCTGCAACTAAACTTTCAATAGTTTGTCTAGCTATACGACCACACACATCTTCTCCAGAAACTCCTTGAATAACTTGACATCCAGTTTTAATTGCATTTCCAATTTTATACGCTCTAAAAAGCCAAACAAGAGCTGTCCATGCAATACTCCTACTATTTTCATTATATTCTTCTAGAAGTTTAGTCTCTTCTATTGTTGGAGATGTAAATATTGTTGCTTGATTCTCATTTTCAACAATAGCAATAGAAGTTGTTCCATTTCCATTATATTGGACAGATACATTTTCATCGTTACGAGAAATATTATATTCATTTTCTATGAATTTTATAAATTCTTCATCGCTTTCATCTCCACTGGATCTAGGCACTGGACAAGCTGTAAATTTCTTATTGCCATAATCTGCATTATTCTCAGAAGCAAAAACAGAAATACCAGAAGATGCAATACAAGTTGACAAACAAACTAAAAAAACAGCGATTTTCTTTTTTAAAGATCGCATACATAATACGTGAATGAATACTAGTTCATTCTACTCCTTTCCTTTAAAAAAATTATAGCAGTTAGAAAGCGCTAACACAATAATTTATGATAATTTTATATGAGAAAGAGCGGAAACCCCACACTAAGGCAATTGCTTTAAGGGGTCTGTTGTCAGGCTGTCGACGGCTAGTAAGGAGTAAGTATGTCTGGCACTATAAAGCAAATACATTGCACTTGTTTGCTAGAGTAAATTTTTTTTGGTACAAAAAGGTGGAAAAAATTCATTGATAATATAACGTGGCCTAGAGGTAGATTTTCAGATACCAGATTATGCTATAATTTTTATTGGAGGTATTTGTATGTTTTTAGATACGTCCATGTACTTGTGCTGCCAAATTTACCTATATGAATTTAGATACAATCATTCAACTTTTGTTGATTTACCTGATTGTTGTAGAGATAAAGAAAAAGGACTAGTTACATAGTCCTCGGTAGCACAGTACAAAATAAAAAGAGAGGATTGCAGTCCTCTCTTTTCTTTTAGTGTTGCCACCAAATTTACCTACTTGAATTATATCATGAACTTTTCAAAAGTAAACATCCGAGACTTAGCATGCGCTAAGTACGAGGACACGTACTTATTGACTACTTTTAAATTGTATCATGTATTTTAGATCATTAGTAGACTGTGCTTTTAAATTTATACTTGTTAAAATCATTGTATAAAGAACACTTAGAGAATGAAAAAGGAGCTTTGATACCAATGCAACATTTTGTCATACACTTTATTATACACTCTTGGATTTGTGTGATTCTGTTATCGACAACATTATCTAGAGTAAAAAAAAGCTCCAATATTTTAATTTTTATTTCTTCAATATATATTCTTTTATATTTATTAGGATATGGAAAGAAACTTTTTATATTAACAAATAACATTATATATATATTAATTTATTTATTTATAATTGGATTTTACATATATGTAATATTTAAAATTTTTGATATAAAGAAAAAAGACGATTATTAAGCAGAAGAAAAGTTTAAATGATAAATTTTACAGAAAAATCATAGAAACAATTAATATAAGATGTAACATTGCGTGCCTCAGATTCGGCAGCTTCCTTCACTTTTTCTTCCAGCTCTTTTTGAAGATGTAAACTGACACAGTATTTAGATTTATAATGTTTCTTAGTCTGTGTTTTAGTTTCTTCTGGTCTATCAATTCTAATATCTGTCATGTTCATTCTCCTATCCAATAGTTATGTTCCAGTCTTGATCCACACGTAATACGGTCATATCTAGATAGTCTTTTAATTGGTCTTTTTCGATTTCTTCGTATGGAAGTCCAGATATATCTGATATATCTGTTTTAAAAAATACATGATAGTTGCAATCTGCAACTAATAATAAGTCTTTAAGTTTCATAAATAGCACCTCTTTATACATATATTACAATTAAAATATAATTATAATTCAATTATAAATTATCGATTTTACTATTGCATGCTAGAGTAAAATATATTTTTTTAGTGAAAAAGGTAAAAAAAATTCATTGATAATATAACGTGACCTAGAGGGCTTTCAGATACCAGATTATGTTATAATTTTATTCGGAGGTTAGCTTTATGAATTCAAACCTTCAAAGAGAACGTTTCTGCAATGTCCTAAGTAACATCTTAAGTGATGAATTATCAAGAATTTCTTTGTTTAGTAGCAGTGCTATTAATCATCAGAGAATTGAAAGGATAACTTAGGAACAAACATTGCAGAATACGAAAAAAAAGAGAGGACTGCAATCCTCTCTTTTCTCATGTCCTAAGACACATCTTAAGTACTCTCATTATATCATGAACTTTTCAAAAGTAAACATCCGAGACTTAGCAGAAGCTAAGTACGAGGACACGTACTTATTAATAACAACAAGATTTCCATGATTTACTCTAGCATTGTACAGAGGAACATCTACGCCATTTTGCTAGAGTAAAAATAAGCTTGAACGCGTAGCTAAATTCGTGTTATATTTTTAGTGAAAATAGGGTCAAAAAATGTATTGATAATATAACGTGACCTAGAGGCCTCTTGGCCTTTGATTCTTTTTTGTCCTTTTATGTTTGTTTTAGAGAGGTGTTTAGAACAATGTTAAGTGATGTTATTAAGAAGTATGGTGGAGAGAAGATGGATCCACTGGATGTATATAAAGATATTTTTAGAATTGGAGAAGGATTTATTCAGAAGGAGTATGAAGATAGTGGAAGTTTCAAAGCAAATCCAATCGCCTATTATAAGAATGAGAATGAAGATCATGGCCATTTCAGAATTATGTTTGAAGATAAGTTTGAAGAAATCTATCGAAATGAACTTGTGAATGCAGATTTCTGTGTAATGAATGGTTTAACTTACTTTGGTGCAAAATATACATCTGATAGAGCTTCTAAAATGTGTGCAATGATATTTGATATTGATGATGTTACAGATGATAGTTTGAATAATTTCTTTTATGCTGCATTTAATAAGGAATTTGATTATTATCCATTACCAAATTACGTGGCATTAAGTGGTCATGGGATACATTTATATTATGTTTTTGAAGAACCAGTACCATTGTTCCCTAATTTGAAGCTCCAATTAAAGGAATTTAAATACTCTTTAACTGAAAAAATGTGGAACAAAAACACTTCTGTTGATGAAAAAGTACAAAAACAAGGAATCAATCAACCTTTTAGAATATTGGGTGGCAAATGTAAAAAGAATGCTCCACTGGATAGAGTTGAAGTGTATAGAGTAAACCAGCATCCAGTTAATATAGAGTATTTGAATCGTTTTGTACCAACTAAAATTGAGATTGATGAAAAAAAATTATTCAAGGAAAGTAAATTAACACTGGATCAGGCAAAAGAAAAGTATCCGGAATGGTACGAAAATAAGGTTGTAAAGGGTATAAGAAGCTATTGGACAGTAAAACGTGATCTATACGACTGGTGGATCCAGCAAATAAAAAAAGAAGAAAATGGAGCCAGTTATGGCCATAGATATTTTTGTATTATGACGTTGGTGATTTATGGTATAAAATGTGGTTTATCTAAAGATGAGATAAAACAGGATGCAATTGATTTGATACCGTTTCTAAACGGTTTAAATGAAAAAGAACCATTTACAGAGGAAGATATTAAATCAGCTTTAGAGTGTTATGATGAACGATACAATACTTTTCCTTTAAAAGATATCGAGAAAATAACGAATATTCGAATCGAAAGAAATAAACGAAATGGCCGAAAACAAGAACAACATCTTGCTGGTGCTAGAGCAATTCAAGAGATTAATGATAAGTATAATGGTACCAATTGGAGAGATGGAAATGGCAGAAAACCAAAAAAAGATATAGTTCAAAAATGGCAATTAGAAAATCCTGAAGGAACAAAATATCAATGTGTTAAAGATACAGGTTTATCAAAAAATACAGTTAAAAAATGGTGGAATATATAAAAAAATAGGTTGTAATGAAATTTGATACAACCTATTTTTCCTACCATTAAATTGTATCATGAATTTCAATGCATTAGTAGACTGTGTTTTTTAATTTATACTTGTTAGAATTATCATATACAGAATATGAAAGTTGAATACTCTAGTGATATTTAAAGGAGGTGCCTTATGAAAAAATTTTTAGGAATGTTTTTATCACTAATGTTATCATTATCATTATTTTCATCTTATACAATTTTTGCTCAAGATAATACAAAATATCTTATGAAAGAAAGTAGTGTTCAACAAATTTCAAAAGACGGAAATATTATCATTAATAATGAGTCATATATTGTTTCTAATAGTCAGTTGAAAAATTCAATATTTGAAGGTGAAAGAGTAGTTGTTCAATCTGATGGTATCTATGTAAATGGAACTAGAGCAAGTGATCAAGTTCAAGTTACAATTGGAGGCGTTGTTGTAGGATGGATTATTGATGGAATTATGATGTATGCTGTGGGATATAATGGTGCGCAGTTGGTAGCATCTACAATTTCTATGATAGTTTCATTTTGTGCCGCTCATCCTGGAGGAGCTATTATAATCGCTGTAGTATTGTTAACTGTGACAGCAAGTAGCATTCAACAGTACACAACATCAACTGGAAATGTATGTGTGAAAACAGGCCGTAATTATGCATGTAAATATGGATTAGAAACAGATAAACCTGTTGAGGATTGAAAATTTTAATATGAAGATTTTATCTGTAATAATCGGAATGTGTCTTTTTGAAATTTATAATTTTTTATACGCTAAAAATAATGTATATAAAATTGTTTTTGGTTCTATAGTGTTCATTTTATTTTGTATATGTATTATGTTTTATTTATAAAAAAAGAGTCAAAGACTCTTTTTTTATTTTTTATAAATATCCCTTCTATGACCAATTTCAAAAATGCTGATAGTTATTATCTCTTCTTCAATTGATGCAAATAATCTATAATCTCCTACCCTGTATCTCCAAATACCTTTTAGATTCCCTTTCAAAGCTTTTCCATGCAGTCTAGGATCAGGAGTATTGACTAGATTTTTGATAACCCAGTTTTTTATAACACGAACAGTTTGCTTATCTAATTTTTTTAACTGTTTAACTGCAGATTCTGTAAATTCTACTTTATACATTTAGACACCAAGCATTTTCCAAACTTCAGTATGATCATATGTTTTTTCTTGTTTAGCTTTTTCAAACGCATATAAGATACGATCTTCATCAAGGTCAAGGTCATTCTCTATTTTATCCAGAACAGCATCACGAATAAACTGGCTCATATTTAACTGGTTGATAGAAACATAGTCATGAATTAATTTAGATTCATCGTCATTAACTCTTAAAGAAATTGTAGTCATAATAAGTCCTCCTCTATGTATTACTTGTAATACAATTATATAATTGAAGTTCATTTTTGTCAAAGACCCAGAGACAAGAAAATATATATTTTTTCACTAGAAAAACATGTGCTACAATAAGAATATAAGGCCTCGCCGATTGAGAGCGCAAACTCAACCTTAAGGCTATCGCCGTAAGGGTTTGCGGTCTTGCAGACGGCTAGAAAGGAGTGAAATTTATGGCAACAGTTTATGGTAGAATAGCCAAAATTTCAAATGTAGTTGGTCGTTCTGATTATTTGAATGATGAGAAGCGACAAGAAAAAATCGTATTGCAAAAAACAGAAATGCAATACTCATGGCAGGAACATTCTTCTTTTGAAAAGGAACATCAAAAATCGAATGTTGCCAATAATGAGGCACTTGAAGTGCATATTGCTTTACCCAATGAACTTGCCGAAGATAAACGAAGATTAGAGCAAATCTGCGATGACTTGGCTCATGAGATAGTTGGCAAAAATAAGGACTATGAATATGCAGTTCATTGGAATCACAATCGCACGAATCTTCATGTCCATATTCTTTTTAGTGAGCGTGAAAACCAAATAGATCTCGAGCCTAAAGTCTATAAGAAAGACATTTGGCATGACAAAGATACGCATAAATTAGCGAAAGCAAATAGTGAAAATGCTGTATTGGTTCATAAAAAGGGAGAAGTCCAACGAGATAAAGAGGGTAACATCAAATATCAAACGGACATATTCAAAGTAAAGGATAAAAAATTTACTGAACGTTGGTGGTTACATCACAAAAACAAGATAGTCAAAGACACTTTAAATAAGTACGGTTACAAATTAGATTTACACGATGGTATAAAAAATAACCCCTATCTATCACAGAAGAAGTTATACAAAGGAGCAAGTAAAGATTATTTAGATAATGCAAAAGCGTGGAATACAGAAGTTAAACGATATAACGAAAACGTAAAACAACATATCGAATTAGAACCGATACAATTAAAAAATTACATTTCTATTAAACAAGAAGTCCTGGAAAATGTAAAAGAGGCAAATGCTAATGAAAAGAAAATAACGCCAAAAGCAATTGAGTTAGTACATGAAATGGCAGACTGGGTCATGGATACACTCCGAAATCTTAAAATATATATCAAACGCAAAAGCCGAGAATATGAGGCTGCAAAGGCCTGGAATGGAATAAAAGATAAATTCAACGACATGTTTAAAGAAAATAAAAGACTTGATAATGAAATTAAAAGTCTAAGCAATCAGATTGAAGATCTAAATCATCTTGATCATGAATTTACAGAAGTGATAGACAGCAAGTTAAGTCTGATACATGACATAGAAGAACAGGATATACGCCAAAAAGAGATGTTAAGTCAGCTAAAGGTATTAGAACCGGAAGCATATAAAGACTTCACACAGGAAGAATATCGAAAGGAGATCAACGGATTGAGTTTTGAAGAACGTATAGATAAAGCTACATCTCTGATTGAAGAACATGACAGAGAGATAGAAAGGAGCAGAGGATATGAGATCGATATCTAAAAAAAGCAATCTGGATAGATTGAAGCAGCAGGTACAACAAACAAGTAATCAGCAGTACCAGATACAGACACAGAAAGACGAATTAGAACAAACAGTCGCTTGTAAAAAGCAGGAATTAGATTCTAATCAAGATGCAATGAGACAACTGATTCGTTCTGTATTCGCACAAAATGAAGTGGCTGCAGCAAAAGAGAAGGAACAATTGAATGACAGATTAGATAAGTTTGCTTATAACCAGCAGGTAATGAATCAGCAAATCATTGAATTAAACGACAATATTACGGATACGACCTCCTTAAATGCGCTGTACGAGGCAAAAAGAAAAGAGCTTGATTTAAACTACAGAAACCAGGAAGCTGTTCTTAAGGAACAAATAAAACACCTTTCAGAGCACATAGAATATAAAGAAAACAAATTAAACACTATAAATAAATCAATTGAATCCAAACAGGAAGAGCTTGATAGAATCAGTGCAGATTTGAAAAAGAAAGAATTCTGGATCAACTTTAAAAATGTATGGATCAATAAGTGGATAGCATTTGTTTCGGCCGGGTTTTTGCTTGTAGTTATTGGAGGCTTTTTAGGATGGCCAACATATAAAGTGATGAACAGTGTTTTTAAAATTATTAGGAGCGTTTTTTAATTATGATATAATCTTTCTGTTGTTTGGGCTCACCAACGCGAAGGAGGTGAGAACGTGGTACAACAATTTTGTGATTTTTTAGTTTCTGTTATAGCAGGTGTGGCCGCCAACTACATCTACAGATGGCTCAACAGAAATGACCGGACAACAGAGCATAAAAGAGTGGACTGACTACCCACTCTCTTTTTTTGCAAAAAAAAGGAAAGGCTTAACTAGCAATTTGGTGACTTTGCTATAATTCTTCTTTTTATCACTTACACGAATAACAACTCGTTTTTCAAATCCTTTAAGCGAGTGATTTTATAGATGTTTTTCAATCTAAGTAGTACGTACTGTAGCTTTTCTGTGTTATCCATTCCTTGCGTTTCTCTTTGCATGATAAAAAGAGCATTGTATCGATTTATATATTTTGATGCTACCCCTTTATATTTTTGCAGCCTTTCTTCAATCAATTTGTGGAAACTGTTCACTGTATTTAAATGATTGAACTTATCATAAGACTCATGACTGATTAACACTTTCTTTGTACAGTTCTTACTTTCTAAAAGTTCGTTGTAACTGTTAGAACCATCTAGCATTACAAAAGATTTTGATTCAAGACTTTCACCAAACCTTAATAAATCTATGGATGAAGGCTTGCCATAATTTAACGTTCTGGCAATTGTATGTCCGAATCTCTGTATTGCAGTGATGATACATACCTGTTGATTCGATAATCCTCTTTTTGCAGCAGGTGTTCCACGATGTTTCGGTTCTACTCCATCAATTTTAGTTCCTTTATGATTGTAAGGAGTATACTTTTCATCCATCTCAACCTCATTACCTACTTTGTATGGGACGTTCCTCAGTTCCTAGACTAACCAATAGTTTATGGCGCATATTAAAAACATTACGTTCATTCACGTTGATTTTAGCAGCTGTTTCTTTAAGAGATACACCATTCAATGTATCCAGGATAAGTTCATTCCATTTGGATTGGTCTTGATGAGAATAAAAAGTAAGCTGACCGCGGTCCACAACAAAACGTTTTCCGCATTCTTTACAACGAAGCATTTGTTTACCAGAGTTGGCAAAACCGCTCTTAATTAAACGAGGATGATAACATCCGCATTTAGGACAGTATTCAAAATGATACGTATTCATTTTATTGTTTGTATCTAGGTAATCAGTGATTTCACGATCAATCTTTTCGATTTGAAAAGATTGTAAAGCAGCGATAGTATCTTGGTTTAAATATTTTGAAGTTCT
>OHXW01000327.1_pt1 | contig 14519 bp, 11 predicted proteins | sample 1580031 | NCBI WGS metagenome assembly OHXW01 (sample SAMEA3882523, study PRJEB24775) | human gut metagenome | biome: human-associated habitat; feature: intestine environment; material: feces | place: Netherlands | collected 2009/2010
TCTTAAAAAAAGATACATAGTCTATAAGTTTACAAGGGGGTATCCTATGAATACAATACGTGCAATTATTTTTGACTTGGATGGTGTTATATGCTTTACGGATCAGTATCATTATCAGGCATGGAAAGAAATGGCAGACGCAGAAGGAATTTATTTCGATGAGACAATTAATGGCAGACTACGGGGAGTAAGTCGTATGGAAAGTCTGGACATTATTTTGGAGAAAGCATCAAGAGAATATACACAGGAGGAAAAAGAACAACTTGCCGCAAGGAAGAATGAAAGTTATGTTCGTCTGTTGGAAAAGATGTCTCCGGATGATCTGTCGCAGGAGGTAAAAAAGACACTGGAAATATTACGTCAGCGAGGGTATAAGCTTGCGATTGGATCAAGCAGTAAAAATACGAAAAAGATTCTGACACAGATTGGATTAAACGGATACTTTGATGCAATCAGTGACGGAACGAATATTACGAAATCAAAGCCGGATCCGGAAGTATTTTTGAAAGCGGCTGAGATGCTTGGTGAAAAACCTGAAAATTGTCTGGTCGTAGAGGATGCGCTTGCCGGTATTGATGCTGCTTATGCTGGTGATTTTCAGAGTGCTGGAATCGGAGATGCCGCAGGTCATAGCCAAGTGACATATCCGATTCAGGCATTTAAAGATCTGCTTTCTATTTGTTCTATCTGCTAACGTCAGATGGGCAGATGACAGGTGTGATTTGAATAAGTCGAATCTCTAATAGTTCTAATTCTGCATTCAATCTTAGGGTTTCATCAGAAGCGATATGCATCAGCTTCTGATGGAATCCTGGAGAGGATGCTTTTTTTAACAAGTCAAATTCATAAGGAGTGGTAAGTTCTAATCCACCCATGGAAACCCATTGGTCATAAGAACTCCCATGTGTTCGATTTACATAAGTCTCAGAAATTTTGTATGTACCTTGCGGAATATTAGAAAGACATAGTTCGATTGTGACTGGATCAGAATCTGCAAATACAGTATAGCGATCTGTTTCTGTCATATCAAAACGTTCTCCGTTGGCATAAAGATAGTTAAAATGTTTGTAATTGTACAACATAATCTGATAACTGTTGTGTTTACGGGTAATGAAATAACCGTCTCCTCGTCCTAAAAACTGATCTCCTAACTGCCGTAAGAGAGTATAAGCATAATAACTTGCTTTTGGAATTCCATTTACCGTGAACAGACCTAGTCCACCGAAAAAGAGTTTGTTGGGCAGAGCGTCATCTGCCATAAGATCGGTAAGAGCCTGATAAGTAAAACTATCTAGTCGGTCATAATTTTCCAAAATATTTTTTACAATGTAGCACGATTTAAAACATGTATCATTGAGCAAATCCTGCTGGCTTGGTGTGTTGTTCCATTCTGACAGGTAGATTGGCATATTACCAAGTCCAAGCTGGCGTCGTTCACGGAGAACCTGCATAACAAAATCTTTTAACCCATCAGGAGATTCAGAAAGACTCATTGCATACACAAAACCAAACGATTCCTTGGAATGATTTTTATCGGAAATCATTTTAGTGTCGTAGTATGTAAAACTTAAACAGTCTGGAAGACAGGAATTTTTTTTACACCATTCCAAAAAGTTCAGATACCAGTTTTCATAGCTTTCGCCTACAATGTAGTAGGTTGGAGGAAGACTAAATTCGATATCAGGGCAAAAATCTTTAATACAATCATAAGTGCTTTTATAGAATAGAAAAAAGTCATTTTCGTTTGTAAAGCCAAATAGGTCGGAAGAAGTATTCGGTTGGTTCCATAGACCAAATTTCCAGGTCTTTATGGTATCTAACCCGTAACGGTCAGTGATGTGAAGCAAAAATTCATGGACCAGCTGACACCATGCACTGACAGAGTGGGGCTGGCTGACATTTGCACCAAACAATCGTCTGTTTGGATATTTTGCAAGTTTTTCCGGCATGTAGGATAATTGAAGCCAGGGTTTTAGGTGATTGACGATAACAAAATCCAAAATCTTATCAAGATAAGAAAAGCTATAGACCGGGACTTTACTTGCAGTTTCATTGTATATATGCAGATCATCAGAAAAGATGCCACATAATTTAATATATTCAAATCCAACTGTTTCCTGAATCTGTGTTAACATTTTTTGAACATCACAAATTAGTACATCACTTGCCCGCCCAACGGTCATCATTTTTTTCCAAGTGTGAAGCAGAGTATAGGAACTTCCGTTTACAGAAATCTCAATTTCAGTTTTTTTCACAGGAGATACAACCTGAAAAAATGTATCTTCTTTCAAATATTTTTTTAATCCGTAAATATAGTTATGTTGTTCTACACGTTGGGCAGTATTCTCTTTCTTCTTTTTTTGTTCACGGCGATAGTCTTTTGGTAACATCCCGTATTGCTTTTTAAAAAAAGTTACAAAGGCATGACTGTTGGAAAAACCGCTGTCAATCGCTATTTCATCAATATTCTTATCAGTGGTTGAGAGTTCCTGTACTGCGTGCATAAGGCGGTATTGGTTAAGATAGCTTAAAAAATTCATTCCGTAATATTCCACAAAAAACTTAGAAAGATATGGAACGGACAAATGGACTGCATCAGCAAGTTCTTGTAAGGTTATATTTTCCGTGTAATGCTGCTGGATCAACTGTGAGATTTCGGAAATACGTAAAGCATACTTGTGATTTTTCTTTTCTTTAGCAGTAGAGAGTTTGATGCGGAAGTTCCGATACAGTACATCCATAATATTGTAGATATAAGACCAGTTTCGTAATTCATACCCATCTTTTTTATCAATATTTGTTTTGATAATGTGCGCTATCAGAGTGCGGAGTTGGACAATAGCTTCCTGATTATCGGTCATCGTACTGATAAAGAAAAAGCGAGGATGGAATGGAACGGGTAGAATCTGTTCAAACAAAGTCTGGTTGAATAAAACGGTTACAATCACACAGTTGACACCATGAAGTTCATGAAGCGAGAGTGGATTAACACAGAACACGTCATCTTCTGTTAAATTGTATATATGATCATCCAGTTGCAATGTACAGTTCCCGGAAACAATCATTGATAATTCAAAATAGTCATGCATTTGTGAACGAATATGATCAAAACGCTGCATTATACAGCGAATGGGCATGTGCATATCATTTTCTGAAATAAGATCGTAATTTTCTGACATAAAAAATCCCCCATTTAAAACTAAATAAGATATTGTAATGATTAAAACATAAATGTAATGAAAAAATCAATAAAAACATCGAATTTTTAATCTGTTTTGTATGACGGATTGAAAAGATGTGGAAAGAAAAGAAGAGCAGACATAAAAAAGTTAAAAATTAAAGTGAAACAGATAAAAAACAAAATCACATGAAAATTAATGAAAACTTATAATATCTATAAAGACGAGGTGATAAACATGAGTGAACCAATATTAAAAGTTGAAAACATGAATAAAAGATTCGGAAGTACAGTGGCTTTAAAAGATGTGTCACTTTCTGTATATCCGGGGGAAATTCGGGGATTAATTGGGGAGAATGGATCAGGAAAGTCAACCATTACTTCCATTGTAGCAGGAATGCAGGCATGCGATAGTGGTAAGATGATATTTAAAAATCAGGACTGGAAACCTCTTAGTATGATTGATGCACTTCACAAGGGGATTGGAATGATCGTTCAGGAAAGCGGAACAATACCGGGAATTACAGTTGCGGAAAATATTTTTCTGGCAGAGACAGAGAGGTATAAAAACAGGTTTGGATTGATCAATCGCAGGAAGATGAATGCAGATGCAACTGAAGTCATGAAAAAAATTGGGGTAAATGATATTACTGGCGATATGCTTATGCAACAGCTGGATTTTCAGACAAGAAAGCTTGTAGAGATTGCAAAGGTCGTGATGAAACAGCCTCAGATTTTGGTAATTGATGAGACAAGGGGTGTTTATATTTATTTGCTGCATTACCGATGCAAAATGGACAGGTGGGTGCATGTGTATTTTTAGAGCCTGAACCGGAAGTAGATGATACCAGTATGTTTGATTACTCTTTATTGTTTGTGGCAGCCCTGTGGGATTATTATGTAGAAACGAAGGATCGTGAGGCCCTTGAAGATTTGTGGGAAACAGCAAAAATGCAGATTGTATTGGCACAGAAACAGGTCGGTAATGATGGTGTGGTAAAAGACTGCAATAAACTCGGCTGGTGTTTTCTTGACTGGTCACTGGAATTAAATAAGCAGGCAGGTGCACAGGGTGTTTTGCTGTATGCGATGAAAAGTGCCGTTGCCATTGCAAAAGAAATCGGAAAAGACCATGATGCAGAATGCATAATGAAAACTTATGAACTTTATAGAAAAGCTGCTAAGATGCATTTTTATGATGAAGAAAAAGGACTATTTGTCAGTGGTGATTGCAGGCAGATTTCCTACGCAAGCCAGGTATGGATGATTCTTGGTGATGTTGTAGATGAGCAGAGTGGAATTCGAATTTTACATGATGTTGCGACACAGACAGAGGCAATTGAAATGATTACCCCATATATGTATCACTATTATATAGAAGCATTACTTAAATGTGGTGATAAAACAGAGGCTCTTAGTGTTATGGAGAAATATTGGGGAGGTATGGCACGACTTGGTGCGGATACGTTTTGGGAGTTATATAATCCAAATAATCCGGATGAATCACCTTATGGTGGGACTATTGTTAATAGTTACTGTCATGCCTGGAGTTGTGCGCCTGCTTATTTTCTTCGAAAATATTATTCTGAAAAATAAGAGTGGGGTATTTGTATGAAAAAAATTGGAAATAAAGTTTTTTTAATGATTATTATATTTGTTTTGATATTTGGATTAAATACAGTGTTTTCTATAAGAATGCAGAATAGTATAAAACAGGCTGGATTGCAGATAACGAAACAGTATATTCCGATTCAGACAGAGATTTTCACTATCCAAAAAAGTATGGAACGAGGTCAGAAATATCTTAACATTATCAGTTTGTATGATGATGCAGAGCTACGTCAACAGTTGGAAAGTTCACTAGCAGAGGAAATTTCGACGATTACGGCAAGTGAGAGTAAGATGGATGAATATCTGAAAAATATCGATAATGTAGAGTTAAAAGATAAAATCCATACATATGAGGATTTTTTAACAGAGGTTATTTCGCAATTTGCCATAATACAAGGGTATGTTGACAAGGGGGATTTTGTGCAGGCTGGTATAGCTCTTGGTGTAGATTTTCAGAATCTGATGGTTGATATGGGAGAAACAACGGAAAAGGAGCTTACAGAGGAGCTTGAGCAGGGAATTTCTGATTTATCGAAGGAATATAATCAAGCTGTTGAGACAAATTTAATAATGACAAAAATTCTATTTTCTTTTTTTGCTTTGGTATCAGTAGTTGTCTTTTTGGTTATAAGTAAGACTGTAAGTAAACCGGCAAGTGAAGCCAGCCGGCAGCTAAATGATATTATTGATGGTATCAATAAGAAACAGGGAAATCTTACGCAGCGTATTACTGTTAGTTCGCGGGATGAAATTGGTCAGTTATCGGATGGAATTAACAATTTTATCATTCAGTTACAGAATGCTATGCAAAAAATACGAAAGCAGTCAGAAATAATGCAAAGTTCACTTGGATTAATGAATGAAGAAGTAAACAATTCAAATGAAAATGCAGATAATATTGCGTCTACCATGGAAGAAATTACTGCGAGTATGGAAGAAATATCATCTTCTATAGAGGGAATTACCGGGAACACCAATGATATAGTGAGTTCAATTAACGATGTTGGAAATCAAGTTAATGAAGGTGTTGTAATTGCCTCTGATATTAAAGCATTAGCGGTTGGTGTTAAAGAGGAGACAGAGAAGAAGAAAACAGACATTTCTGATATTATTAACGAAAAGAGTCAGGCATTATCTTTATCCATTGAAGAAAGTCGGCAAATCAGCAGTATTAATAATTTAACTAACGATATACTTGAGATCGCAAGTCAGACGAATTTGCTTGCATTAAATGCTTCTATCGAAGCTGCAAGAGCGGGGGAAGTTGGCAAGGGATTTGCTGTTGTCGCAGAGGAAATTCGTCAATTGGCAGAAAACAGTAAGAATACGGCAAATGACATTCAGGGTATCAGTGTTCGTGTTATTGCGGCAGTCAATCAATTGATGACAAATGCACAAGATCTCATGAATTTCATACAAAATCAGATAATGAATGATTATGTTGAATTTGAGGCTGCAACAGATATGTATTATGAAAAGGCAGATCATATGGATACTATTACAGGTCTTTTCAATAAAAATATTATGTCTCTTCGTAATATTATGGCAGAGATGAATGATGGCATTACAAATATATCAGCTGTAGTAGAGGAAAATGTGCGTGGAGTAAGCAATGCAACAGAAAATGTGACCAAACTTGCAAATTCAATTTTAAATATTCACGAGCAAGTGATAAAAAATGTTGACTCTTCGAAATATCTGTTGGAAGAGTTGAATAGTTTTCAGCAAATTTAAAGACAAAATAAAAGAAAGACGAAAAGTATTACGAAGAGAAAATAAGGACAGTTTTTTAGTCGAATGAGAGTCTAAAAAACTGTCCTTATTTTTGATATCTTAAATTCAGCAAAAGAGAAGGAAAGGAGTAAGGGATGAATACAAAATATTATCTGGCTGTGGATATCGGTGCTTCAAGCGGACGGCATATGCTTTCGCACCTGGAGAACGGCAAAATTGTTTTGGAAGAGATATATCGTTTTCCAAATGGCATGATTGAAAAAAATGGTCACAAAGTATGGGATGTGGACCAGTTATTTCAAGAGATTCTGACTGGGATGAAAAAATGTGCCATGGTAGGAAAAATCCCATATAGTATGGGTATTGATACATGGGCAGTCGATTTTGTTCTGCTGGATGAAAATGATGAACGTATCGGGGATGCAGTGGCGTACCGGGACAGACGGACGGAAGATATGGACAGGAAAGTATATGAGTTTATACCGGAAGACGATTTATACGGAAGAACTGGAATACAGAAACAGATTTTCAATACGATCTATCAGCTGATGGCAGTCAAAGAGCAGCAGCCGGGGCAGCTTGAGTGGGCAAAAAGTATGTTAATGATACCGGATTATTTTCATTTTCTATTAACTGGGAAAAAGGTACAGGAATATACAAATGCGACAACGACCCAGCTTGTGAATCCTGTGACAAAAGATTGGGATATTGAATTGATAGATATGCTTGGATATCCTCGAAGAATTTTCCATAAAATTCAAAATCCGGGATATGAATTAGGCAGACTGACGGAAGATATTCAAAACAGGGTTGGATTTGATTGTAAAGTAGTTCTTCCGCCAACGCACGATACTGCTTCTGCGGTGATGGCAGTTCCAACGCAGGAGGAGCATGCACTTTATATCAGTTCCGGCACATGGTCATTGATGGGAACAGAGTTAAAAGAGGCAGATTGCAGCAAAGTCAGTATGCAGCATAACATGACAAATGAAGGCGGTTATGATTACAGATTCCGCTATCTGAAAAATATCATGGGATTATGGATGATACAGTCAGTGAAAAAAGAAAGCGCACCGGATATGGGATTTGGAGAAATTTGTGCACTTGCATCAAAAGAAACGATCAGATCCTTTGTAGATGTCAATGATGCGAGATTTCTTGCACCGGAAAATATGACAGCGGAAGTAAAATCGGCATGCGAAGAAGCAGGGGAACAGATTCCGCAGACAATTGGTGAATTAGCCGCGGTCATTTATCACAGCCTTGCAAAGTATTATGCAAAAACGGCAGAGGAAATAGAAAAACTGACAGGTATTGATTATTCCAGAATACAGATTGTCGGCGGCGGGGCAAACGCACATTATTTAAATGAACTGACGGCAGAGTATGCAGGGAAAAACGTATATGCGGGGCCGACAGAGGCAACAGCAGTCGGAAACTTTGCTGCACAGATGATCGCGGCGGGAGAACTAAAAGACCTAAAGGCAGCAAGGGCATGTATTGCAGAGTCGTTTGAAATAAATATTTTTACAAGTAATCAGGATACAGAATAGAAAGGAAAAGTAAAATATGACAGGTTACGAAGCAGCAAAAGCAAAATATGCAGCATTAGGTGTGGATACAGATCAGGCAATTGAGATATTGAAAAAGGTTCCGGTATCACTGCACTGCTGGCAGCTTGATGATGTGATCGGGTTTGATAATGACGGAGGACTGACCGGAGGAATCCAGACAACCGGAAATTATATGGGACGTGCGAAGACACCGGAACAGCTCATGGTAGATATGGAAGAGGCAATGAAACTGATGCCTGGAACGGCAAAGCTGAATATCCATGCATCTTATGCGATTTTTGGATCGGGAGAATTTGCAGACCGCGATGCCTTAGAGCCAAAGCATTTTGCAAAATGGGTAGAATTTGCAAAGAAACACAACATGGGAATTGACTTCAATCCTACATTTTTCTCCCATGAAAAAGTAAAGGACGGATTGACCTTATCAAGCCCGGACGAGGAGACGAGAAAGTTCTGGATCAACCACGGAAAAGCATGTATCCGTATTTCGGAATATTTTGCGAAAGAGACCGGAATGCCGTGTGTGATGAACATCTGGACCGGTGATGGATTTAAGGATGTTCCGGCAGACCGTATGGGACCGCGTCTCCGCTATAAGGATTCGATCGAGCAGATCCTCTCAGAGCCGTATGATAAAAATCTTGTAAAACCGTGTGTGGAATCAAAAGTGTTTGGAATAGGTGTGGAGTCTTATACGGTAGGTTCTGCGGAGTTTACGCTGAGCTTTGCGGCACTGCACGATGGATGTATGCCGCTTATGGACAACGGACATTATCATCCGTTAGAGTATGTGTCCGATAAGATCCCGGCAATGCTCTGTTTTTACCCAGAATTTGCACTTCACATTACAAGGGGTGTGCGCTGGGATTCCGACCATGTGCTGATTTTGGATGATGAGACAAAAGAGATGGCAAAAGAGATCGTAAGAGATCACGCATTAGACCGTGTTTACATGGCATTAGATTACTTTGATGCAAGCATTAACCGTGTGTCAGCACTTGCAACCGGTTTCCGCAGCTGGCAGAAAGCACTTCTGATGGCTCTGTGCACACCGAATGAGATGTTAAAGGAACTTCAGGATACCAATCAGATGGGGAAACTCATGGTGATGAATGAGGCTGTGAAAATGCTCCCGATCGGAGAAGTCTGGGAAGAATACTGCCGTAGGGAAAATGTGTGTGATGATTTTCATTTTTATGATGAGATTGAAAAATATGAGAGTGAGGTGCTGGCAGACAGAGCATAGCACAAAATATAATATGAAATAAAAGAAAGCAGACAGGGATGATTGAATACCTGAAAATTGTAGAGGAGAGGAAGATAAACATGAAATTTTTAGATGCAGAATTTGTAAAGGGATTTATCCGTATGGCGAATGATGGATGGGAACAGGGATGGCATGAAAGGAATGGCGGAAATCTGTCCTATCGTGTAAAACCGGAAGAGGTGGAATCTGTAAAAGAAAACTTTGCTGCAAAAGAGTGGCAGCCGATCGGAATTTCTGTTCCAAAACTGGCAGGAGAATATTTTCTTGTGACAGGAAGTGGAAAATATTTCCGTAACGTCATCATTAAACCGGAAGATTCTTTCTGTATGATCGAACTGGATGAGAAGGGAGAAAATTACCGTATCGTCTGGGGACTGGTAAACGGTGGAAGACCAACATCAGAACTTCCAAGTCATCTGATGAATCTGGAAGTGAAGAAGTTGCAGAACCCGAAATACCGTGTTGTATACCATGCACACACCACAAACATTATTGCTTTAACATTTGTTCTTCCACTGGAAGATAAAGTCTTTACAAGAGAACTCTGGGAGATGGCAACGGAATGTCCGGTCGTATTTCCAGCAGGCATTGGTGTGGTTCCCTGGATGGTGCCGGGCGGCAGGGAGATTGCTGTGGCGACCAGTGAACTGATGAAGAAATATGATGTTGTTATCTGGGCACATCATGGAATGTTCTGCTCCGGTGAGGACTTTGACCTGACCTTTGGTCTGATGCATACCGCGGAAAAATCCGCCGAAATTTTGGTAAAAATGCTTGCCATGAGACCGGATAAGCTTCAGACAATCACACCGGATAACTTCCGTCATCTTGCAAAAGATTTTAATGTAACGCTGCCGGAAGAGTTCTTATATGAAAAGTAAATAGGTAGAGTAAATATATTGTATAAACGTAGGGGCTGTCACTTTTTCGAATTGAACTTCGTGAAGTGTTAGCTCCATTTTGTTTTTTATATTGAGTTCTAGTTGAGTTAAAAAACATAGAGTATTCTGCTGACCTTGACATAGCAATGGTAGATAGTTATAATTCTAAATGTTTGAAATATATACATTTGAATTATAACTATTTCTTTTTTTGGAGGAAAGACAATGGAGGATTCACTGCATTATTTGATCATGGCGAACCGGATGCTTGTACAGCGGGGATTGTTAGAACGGCTGAAAAACACCGGACTGACGATCGGGCAGCCAAAGGTTCTTGATTATCTGAAAGATCACGACGGCAGCAGTCAGAAGGAAATCGCCAGAAATTGTTTTTTAGAGGCGGGTTCACTGACTTCGATTTTAAACCGCATGGAGGAAAAAGGTCTGATCGAACGGCGGATGTTAAATGGAAACAGACGCACATTTCATATTTATCTGACAAAAGAGGGATGGAAAAGCCAGAAGCTGGTGGAAGAATCTTTTCTGGAAATTGAAAAGCAGGCGTTAAAAGGAATCACGGAAGAGGAATTTGATGCCTATCTTACATTCAGCAGAAAAATATTTAAAAATCTGATGCTGACAGAGGAAGAAGGGACAAAAAATGAATAAGTTAAAAAGATATCTTTTATTTTTGGTGGGATTGTTTATCAATGCACTTGGTGTAAGTCTGATCACAAAGGCAAGTCTTGGAACATCCCCGATCTCTTCGATTCCGTATGTATTAAGCCTTAATTTTAAATTTACACTTGGCAATTTCACGATCTTTTTCAGTATTTTCCTTATTTTACTGCAGATACTGATCTTACGGAAAAATTTTAAACTGGAAAATATTTTACAGATTCCTGTATCCATTGCATTTGGATATTTTATCGATCTGACCATGTATCTGTTTTTCTGGGTCGATCCGAAGAATTATCTTGTAAAAGTGATCGCACTGCTTGTGGGATGTGCGATCTTGGGATTTGGCGTTTATTTAGAGGTACTTGCAGATGTTGTCATGCTGCCGGGAGAATCCTTTGTCCGTGCGATCGTGCAGACCTGGAAAACAAATTTCGGAACGACGAAAATTATTTTCGATATATCGATGGCAGTGATCGCGGCTGCGTTGTCATTTTTGTTTTCCGGTCAGTTAAACGGAGTGCGTGAAGGTACGATCATTGCTGCGCTGTTGGTCGGATTTATCGCTAGGGTTCTTGGAAAGAAGCTGGAATTTATAAAGCCGGTGCTGTTTCCGGAAGAATATGAAACTAAGAGAGAGGTTTCAGAAAAAATACAGAACGGTGGAAAGCAGTACCGGAAAAATATTATTGTCATCGGAAGACAGTATGGAAGCGGCGGACATGATATCGGAATGGCACTTGCAGAGAAACTTGGATTTTCTTTTTATGATCAGGAGATTATAAAAATGGCTGCAGGGACGACCGGATATACACAGGATTTTATCAGTAAAAAAGAAGAATCCATGACAAACAGTCTGTTATATGATCTGGTCAGTCAGGTCTATATGTATGCACAGACCAATGAGGAAGCACCGAAAGACCAGATATTTGAGGCGGAAAAGAAAGTCATAGAAGAATTAGCACAGAAAGGAAACTGTGTGATTGTCGGAAGATGTTCGGATTATATTTTAAGAAACCGCACGGACTGCCTGAAAATCTATTTTTCTGCACCGATAGAGAGCAGGGTAAAACGCGTGATGAAGCGCTTAAATCTGTCTGAAAAAGAAGCAAAGCAGAGAATCCAGCGGGAAGATAAGAGACGTGCTGACAATTACCGCTATTATACCGGAAGAATCTGGGGTGTCGCAGCAAATTTCGATATCACATTAAATACAGAGCTTGGCATGGAGTACATAGAGAATTGTGTCTGTGAAGCATTAAACAGGTAAAAGAATAAAATATTGTATATTGTTAAAGACAGATATTCCTTGAAGAAAAGAGTCCGGTTTTATATAATTGGAAAAGAGAATATAATTTTAAAACTGAACTGGGGGAAGGAAAGATATGGCACCGTGCATCAGTATTGGTAACCAGGGATTTGAAAGTATCCGTGAAGAAAACAGTTTTTATATAGATAAGTCTGATTTTATCCGGGAATGGTGGGAATCAGCAGATGTGATGACACTGATCACACGTCCAAGGCGTTTTGGGAAAACCCTCAATATGAGTATGGTAAACTGTTTTTTTTCAAACCAGTATGCGGGAAGATCCGATCTGTTTGAAGGTCTGTCAGTGTGGAAAGAGGAAAAATACAGAAAACTCCAGGGAACCTATCCGGTCATCTTTTTAAGTTTTGCGGATGTGAAACAGACAAATTATGAGGATGCCGTACGAAAAATAAAAAATATTATTGAAGAAACATATATGCAGCATGCGTATCTGAATGAGGCAGAAAATATTTCGGAAACGGAAAAAAGACAGTTACGGTCTGTGAGTGAAACTATGGGTGATGTGACCGCACAGGATTCATTAAAAAATTTAGCAGGTATCTTATACAGATATTATGGGAAAAAAGCCATCATCCTGCTGGATGAATATGACACTCCGATGCAGGAAGCATATATTCACGGATACTGGGATGAGTTTACCGCATTTATCCGCAGTCTTTTTAATTCCAGTTTCAAGACCAATCCTTACATGGAGCGCGGGATCATGACAGGAATCACAAGGGTTTCAAAAGAATCTATTTTTTCTGATCTCAATAATCTCAATGTTGTGACGACCACTTCAGAAGAATATGCCACCTGTTTTGGATTTACTGAGACAGAGGTGTTTGATGCTCTCGCGGAATATCAGCTGACAGATCAGAAAGAGATGGTAAAAAAATGGTATGATGGATTTACCTTCGGCACGCATAAAGATATCTATAATCCGTGGTCGATCACTAATTTTCTGGACAAAAAACAGTTTCGTCCGTACTGGGCATCAACAAGTTCTAACGGTCTGGTAAATAAACTGATCCGGACGGCATCGGCAGACATTAAAACACGGATGGAGGAACTTTTGCAGGAAAGAGAAATCGTGGTAACATTTGACGAACAGATTGTGTTTAACCAGCTTGATAAAAGTAAAAATGCGATCTGGAGCCTGCTGCTTGCAGGGGGCTACCTGAAAGCAGAAGAGGTGGAATATCGAGGTATGCTGTTAGAACCGTGGTATCATCTTCGTATCACGAATCTGGAAACTTACAGTATGTTTTCTAACATGTTTAAAGGCTGGTTTGATGATTCCATGTCGAACTATAATGAGTTCATAGAGGCATTATTAAAAGGGAACTTAAAAGAGATGAATATTTATATGAACGACATTGCACTCACAACTTTCAGCAGCTTTGATACCGGAAACCATCCATCGAAAAGATCGCAGCCGGAGCGTTTTTATCACGGATTTGTATTGGGACTTTTAGTGGAACTGCGGGATTCTTATGATGTGCGGTCAAACAGGGAGAGCGGCTACGGCAGATATGATATCATGCTGGTTCCACATGACCAGAAAAACAATGCAATCGTGATGGAATTTAAAGTCCATGAGGCAGATGAAGAAGAAACATTAGAAGATACGGTGCAGGCCGCTTTAAAACAGATCAGGGAAAAAAATTATGACGCCGGACTGACTGCAGCAGGAATCCCAAAAGAGAAGATCAGACACTACGGATTTGCTTTTGAGGGAAAGAAAGTATTGATTGGAAAATAATTTAGAATTGTAATTAAGATGATAGTAAATGCCATGTTTTGTGTACAATGCATAAAAATATGGCGTTTATTTTGTCCAAAATTTCCAACATGCAAAACAGTTTATGCAAAAAAAGTGCAGATTGTGAAGATTTTTACCAAAGGACGTGTGGTATGGTAGGATACAGTTACAAGATCCGAAACGGATAAAGAAAACAAGGGAGGATTTAGAAATGTTAGCAATTAACATGGATGACGTGATCAACGTTCTCAATTCCTGTAAGCCATACCTGATTGCGCTTGGCATTGCACTGGCAATTGCAATTATTGTAACTGTGGCATGCATGAAATTGAAGAAACCGGTAAAGAAACTGGTAAGAAAGGAAGCATGGATTGCATTCCTTATGGCAGCAGTTGTGATTATCAACCTGATCTGCTTTATCCCGATGTCAAGTATGATCTCACTTGCAATGGGAAATGGTACGATCACAGAGGAGACCTCAAATGAGGCAACAGCACTCTGTGAGGATATCGCGGACGAAGG
>OHXW01000339.1_pt1 | contig 14157 bp, 9 predicted proteins | sample 1580031 | NCBI WGS metagenome assembly OHXW01 (sample SAMEA3882523, study PRJEB24775) | human gut metagenome | biome: human-associated habitat; feature: intestine environment; material: feces | place: Netherlands | collected 2009/2010
AAACCAATAGAAGAGAATACCAACACTGCATTCTTGTCTACATTGGGTAATGTATAATCACCGTCGATACCGGTAATTGTACCCGTACCGGTACCTTTCACTTGAACTGTAGTTCCAATCAACGGCTGCTGGTCGGTGGCCGAAGTCACCACACCCTTAACCGTTATCTGCTGCGCATAACCGCAAAGGCTTATCAGCGCAAGACATAATAATAGAATTTGCTTTTTCATATCTTAAATCTAATGTTACTTTTTAATTAGCAGGAACAATCTTGCCGCGACCCAAATGCGCGTCAAACTCAAAGCGGTAGTTGCCGGTCACCGTAACCGTAGGCTTCATCCAGTTGTCACCTACCATCGAGCCGTCTTCCCAACGCTGATTGGTGCCTTCCCAATTAGGATTCACATCCCCTTTCTTACTGAAGTAACCAAACTTCTCTACATTCTGAGAGTCGTCACACCGCCATTCCACATGATCCCACCATCCGTCGGGATGATAATTGGATATGATGAAGTTCATTTCTTCACCGGCTTCCAGCGTCCAAGTTCCATTTTCCGGATAATAGAAAAGATGAGGATTATTTTTATCCTGGGCAAACAACTGATTTCCCGCATCCTGAGGAGAACCTCCCCAACCGATATAGAAATCAATGAACGATTCCCCATTCTCCCAACGGTCAAAACAAGGCTTTCCATATTCATATTTCATCGGATTTGTAGCCTCTGTCACCGAGTACGTGCGCATACTATAAGTAGACTCTTTCACATTGATGTCTATTTCATAATAAACACCAGCCTCATCCAAGACAATAGGTTTAGCCGTTTCCGGGTCATCCGTCAGTTTTGTATTATCCTCCGGATCAAGGCCAAAACAGATAGGAGTAAAGTCTGTCTTTTGCGGTAAGAAGAAAATTTCCGTACCGGCAGCTTTATTATAATAACGTGCACGATATTGGTACTCGCCCGTATGGTTAATCACCATCGGTACACCGAAAATATCACTGTTCAATTCCTCTACGGTTGCCACATCGGCCAGATACATTTTGGGGAAGTCAGGCATTTCAGATACACTGATGGTACTATTGGTCACTGTCTGATTGCCTCTGGCATCCACAGCCGTCAAAGTCACATCGTAACTTTTCACCTCATTAGGCAGAATAATCTTCTCCGTAAAGCTCAAAGTAGATTGCCCGCCAGCCTCTATACGGCGGCTTTCAAAACCTTCTACCCCAGGAATCTCAATGAGTACATAATCCAGTATGCGGTCATCTTTCACCGTGAAATTCAGGTTGAACTTTGTTTCATCCTTTATCAGTACGGTAACCTCCTTACCAGGGGCAATTGTAAATGTAGGATTCTCAAAGTCCCCATCCATCGTTATCAACACATCCTGCGACACTTCACGCCCGCCCGCATCTGTTACGGTCACTTTCACGGTGAAGCGTTCACCGATTTCATCACGCTTGAGGTCATAAGAATAGCTCAACTCATACTCCGTTTGGGGAGCTCCATAGATTTCGACCAAATCAATGGTCTTGTTCAGATAAAGATCGGCACATTGCAGATTGACGGATACAATTCCATCCTGGTCAGCCAACGAACCTTCAATGGTAAAACGATGGCCGGCACCGGATTCAATATGATCCGTCACCAATGTCATTGTCGGAATCTGCCCGTCTACATCAGAGTATCCGTCATCGTCACTACATCCAGTAGTCCATAAAGCCAGCGATAATAACGCCCAGAAAGTGGCGTTAAAGAAATGCTTCTTCATAAATATTATTATTAAAGTTAAACAAAAAAGTACATTTTGTTCCGATTTATAATAATCGGCAATGCAAACATATGCCAATTTTCGATTCAACAGCTGTATAAATCTTGCAGAGAAGGCATATAAATCTGTCAATGCACGATTTGTGCACATCATCTAAAGATTTTATTTGTACTTTTGACTCATGCAATGAAAAACGACCCGTTATGAAGAAGATTCTACTTTCCATTTTCCTATGCCTGCCATTCCTGCTATCCGCGCAGCCATATACCATAAAACATCTGAGTATCCGTGAAGGGCTGTCCAACAACCATGTGGTAAGCATAGCCCAAGACAAACGGGGCTCTCTATGGTTTGCCACAGAAGAGGGTTTAAATAAATTCGACGGAATACGCTTCCTTACCTATTATAAAGAAGAAACAACCGGCAAGCAAAGCATCACCGGCAACGAACTGAACTGTCTGCTGGACGATCCCGTCGACTCCATCTTATGGATAGGAACCCAGCGTGCCGGAATCAATGCATACAATTATGCCAACGATTCATTCATCACTTACAGACACAACGAAAACAACCCTGAAAGCCTGGTTACGGACGACATTACCAAAATCATTGCCGCCTCCGACGGTAACCTATGGATTTGCACCTATTGGAAAGGCGTGGACTATTTTGACAAGCAAACCGGGCAATTCACCCATTACAATACCGAAACCGTACCGGGTTTTGCAAGCAACCATATCTGGTCTGCCATAGACGGCGGTAACGGACTACTCTATATCGGGCATGTGGACCGGGGATTCAGTATACTTTCCATAAAAGACAAGACAGTCAAGAACTTCACACACGAGCCGCAAACCCCCAACAGCCTGCCCGGCAACGAAGTGACATGTGTCTACAAAGACAAAAGCGGAAACATATGGATAGGAACCGATAGAGGAGTGGTACTGTTTAACCCGGAAGCGGAAAGTTTCATCCCCTTCGACGACAAAACCAACTGCATATCGTACCGTGTATATGATATACGTCAACTGGATGACAACAGACTTTGGATAGCCATGGAATTCGGCGGCATTGCCGTAGTGGATTTGTCCCAACAGCTTTTCCGTTCGTCAGACCAGATTCATGCGCTTTCTATCCGGGAGGGAGACGATGAATACGGCTTGTCCAACTCCAGTATCCGTTGCCTGCTCCAAGATTCCTTCGGTAATGTATGGGCAGGTTCCTGGGGAGGCGGCATCAACTTCATAAAACGCGAGCCGTCACTCTTCAGCACTTATAAATATTCTCCTTTTCCATCCACCAACAACAGCCTGAACAGTAAAATAGCCTCCGGTGTCTGTATGGACAAAGCCGGTAACCTCTGGATAGGAACCGATGGAGGAGGAATCAACGTATTCAACAAGGGAAGACGAATAGCCATATACAATGCTGACAACAAGAAATTCAGAAGCAATACGGTGCAGGCAGCCTTGTGCGACTCGAAGGGAGGATTATGGTTCGGACTTTTTTATGGAGGAATAGCCTACTACAATCCCAAGAGCCAAAGCTTCCGGCAGATTTTCTCCGAAGACAAGTCACGCACTGACGTACGTTCCTTTCATGAAGACAAGCAGGGAAACATTTGGGTCGGAACCAGCGAAGGCGTCTATCTTATAGATTGTGACAGCAAGACAATCAAGGCACACTACAATCTGGAGAACAATCTGGCCCGCTGTGTGCTGAAGGATTCCGAAGACCAAGTATGGGTAGGATTCTTCGGAGGAGGCCTGGGCCTCTATGACCCTCAACTCCAAAGCATCCAGCTCTTCAACGTCCTGGCCAAATTCCCCTCCAATACCATCAATGCTCTCTACGAAGACAGCAGAAAGCGGTTGTGGGTGGCCACGGGTGAAGGTTTGGTATGCTTCCCCTCCCTGACAGACAGAAACTACAAAGTATACCAACGTGAAAGCGGACTGGCTAACACCCACATACAAGCCATCGGTGAGGACAAGGCAGGAAATATTTGGGTGAGCACCAACAAAGGTATCAGCTGTCTTGTGGACAGTAAAGACATTTTCTATAACTACGACTATCACGACAACCTCCCCATGGGAAGCTTCAGTCGGGGCAGTGTAACCTACGGACAAGACGGCAACTTTTACTTCGGCTCTATAAACGGTCTGTGCTACTTCAACCCGGAAGTTGTATTGCAGGAACGCAAATCACCGCCCGCATTCATCACCAACATTGAAATTACCGACCCGCTGAACAAACCGGAAAACGGACAGAGCACCATTGCCTTAAACGGACAGAAGAACGTGCAACTGAAATATACACAGAATAGTTTCAGTATCCGGTTCAACATCCAGAACTATGCCCTGGTCAACCAAGTGGAATATGCCTATATGCTGAAAGGACTCGAGAACTCCTGGTATACGCTTACAGACCCCAATAATGTCACCTTTCGTAATCTTCCTCCCGGGAAATACCAGTTCCAAGTGAAAACGCGCATGCGCAACCAAGCATGGTCGGACGCAACCACCTCATTGAACATCCGCATCGCCCCACCCCTTTGGCTTACTTGGTGGGCAAAGTCATTCTATATCCTGCTGTCCCTTATCATCCTTTTCTCTATACTCTATGCCTACAAGAAAAGACTGGATGCTGAAGCACTGTACCAACTGGAGAAGCAGAGCCACGAACACGAGCAGGAACTGAACAACGAACGCCTGCGCTTCTACACCAACATCACCCATGAACTGCGCACCCCGCTTACGCTGATACTGGGTCCGCTGGAAGACATACAGAAAAGTGATACACTATCCACCAAAGACGCACAGAAGATATCCGTCATTCACCAAAGTGCCATCCGGCTACTGAACCTCATCAACCAGATATTGGAGTTCAGAAAGACCGAGACCCAGAACAAGAAACTCTGCGTGAGCCGGGACAACCTCGTACCCCTTATCCGCGAGATAGGCCTGAAGTACAAGGAACTGAACCGGAAGCCAGCCGTCGATATCCGGCTGGTGGTGGAGAAAGAGCATATGCCTATATACTTCGACAAGGAAATTATCCAGACCATCCTGGACAATCTGATATCCAATGCCCTAAAGTACACGGAAAAGGGTAGCATCAGCATCGGTATCCGACAGGTGGAACGTGCCGAAGTGAACTATACGGAAATCCGGGTCAGCGACACGGGATACGGTATCAAGCCGGAGGCACTACCCCACATATTCGACCGTTATTACCAGGAAGGCGGCAAACACCAGGCTTCGGGTACCGGTATCGGACTTTCTCTGGTGAAAAACCTCGTAGCCCTACACGAAGGGGAAATCCGCGTAGAGAGTGCTCCCAATCAAGGTAGTACCTTCTACGTCAGCCTGCTTACCGACAACAGTTACCCGCAGGCACTGCATGCCGATTCGCAGGAAAAGGAAAGCAACGTCCAGCATATAGAAGAGGCACAAGTAAATCAAGTTTCATCCAGCGACAAACCCATATTGCTGGTAGTGGAAGACAATCCGGACATCTGCGACTATATAGCCGAATCCTTCTCCGACCACTTTGAAGTAAAGACTGCCGCCAACGGAAAGCTGGGCAAGGAAAGCGCCCTGAAAGAAATACCTGACATCATCGTCAGTGACATTATGATGCCGGTAATGGACGGAAACGAGATGTGCCGTGAGCTGAAAAAAGACGTGCGCACCAGCCACATACCCATTATACTGCTGACAGCCAAAGACTCGCTGCGCGACAAAGAGGAAGGCTACCAGGTAGGTGCCGACTCCTACCTCACCAAACCGTTCAGCGCCAGCCTGCTGCATAGCCGTATAGAAAACCTGCTCCAGTCGCGGCGCAACCTGGCAAACCATTTCAGCGCCAATGCCGCCATAAGCAATAAAGCGGCTGTCATTACAGAATCGCTCAACAAGCTGGACAACGAGTTTATCCACAAGATAAACCAGCTGATAGAGGAACGGCTTTCTTCAGACAAAATAGACATCAGCTATCTTTCGGATAAAATGTGCATGAGCAATTCCACCCTCTACCGCAAGATGAAAGCGCTTACCGGACTTTCCACCAACGAATATGTCCGCAAGATAAGGATGAAACACGCCGAGCAATACCTGCTGGAAGGCAAATACAACATTTCGGAAATAGCATTCAAGGTAGGTATAAACAATCTGTTCTACTTCCGGCAATGCTTCAAGGAAGAATTCGGCTGCATACCTTCGGAATATCTGAAGAGATTAAAAGAGACCGGAGAGAAATAAGAGACAAACAGCCCCTTCCTATTAGTCGGAATGCGGACAGCTATTTCAGCTCCAGCTCCATCTTCTTTATCTTTTCCAGCGTATTGCCTGCTTCCATGGAGGGGAATACCTGAAGCACGCGTTGCAGGTATGCCTTAGCCTTGCCGTAGCTATTGGTGAACACGTCTGACAATCCGTTGCGATAGCGTGCATACTGCATCCTTGTGGGGGAAGTTATCTTTTTATAGTCTTCTTCGAGCTTCTTCTTATCCTTCTCGGCTTGGAGATAATAATAATTTCCTAAGAAAATATTGGCTTGGAGATTGTCGGCATCCAGCATCAATACCTTTTCATAGGTTTTCAAGGCATCTTTCTCCTTTCCCCGCATCATCTCCATTTCGGCACAAGAGACAAGTGCAGGTACGTCTTCGGGATGACGCTGCAAGAACTCCTTATAGAAGAGGTAGGCTTTATCGTAATTCCGCATTTCCTTGTAGTGCACAGCCAGCACATCCGCAAGACGGGGAGCCACCTCACTGCTCTTGTCCACATTGGTCCAGTAGAACATTTCCGTCCTATCCTCACCGGCATTTGCCGCCTGGCGAAACAAACTCACCGCATAGTCATCTTTACCCTCGGAAAGTGCATCGGACACTTTCGAAAGCAACTCATCTGCCGACTGTCCCCAGACAGACAGCGGACACATCAAGAACAAGGAGAAAAGCAACGTTAAGGTTTTCATTTTTAGTGTATATATATAGTTTAACAGCCCAATCAGTCTCATAGAAATCTACCTACAAAACTACGCATTTTTACGGCAACCATCAATAGTTGAAAGTAGAAAAATAGTTAACTTTGCCGACCTTAATGAATTAAATAAGGCAGTTATATACCACCCGACCCTAAGCCGGGTGGGTATAACTTATGTTTATAATTAGACCGCTAAGATAGCGATTATTTCTAAAATATCATAGAGAAATATCACTTATCTTCCAAGTTTAATAAGAGCACCGGATAGCAAGCATCCAATGAATCCTATGATGATTATCAATGCCATAATACTAATTTTGGATATTGATTTTATTTGACATATTATTTCTTGCGAGCTTTGACATCTATACTACCTTCTCCCATTTGCATGGAAAGCTCCGCTGTGTTGGAAGTTAAAGATTTAACTGTATAACGAACATACTCCTCACCGCTTACATAAGTTACGATTGTCTTACCTTCTGCGGTATATGTACCACTACCATTTCCAAGATAGCCAGAACCATAATAAGTACCGTCAGATTTGAATGAGATAGACATGGCAAACTTGTCATAAGGATATTTGGTTACATCGTACCAAGTTCCACCAGCCATGATTTCTGTAACTTCCCATGTTCCATACAGTGTGTCCATAGGATAATCAAACTTAGATTCATCATCATCTGAGCAAGACGAGAAACTAACTACTGCTGCAAATACCAGCATCCACATTAAAAAAATCTTCTTCATACCATTTTTTGTTTTTAATTGGTTAATACTAAAGTTTTAAAAAAGCTCTCTCTCACTTAGCAATAACCACACATCAAGGTACAAAAAAGACGTAGTGCTACTGCCATACGTCGTCAAGGCTCACCACAAGCCCACTTACTCAATGGCAGCGCACTACGCCAATATGACGAAGTACACTTAACCCAATGAGTAAGTTCATAATAGCCTTAGTGTTATCCGAGGTGGTGATTCTGACGACGATTAGGCTACTTTATTATTGAACAGTTGGATTTCTCCCCAATTATTCATGATGCAAAGATAGAAAATTTATCAATAAACTAATAGAATAAGACCTTTTTTGGAACAACATGTGTGAGTTACATTAAATCAAGCCGGTAAGTAGCAAATAAATATGCTTGTTTTTCGATAACCGCAGTATAAGTAACGAAAAGAATTATATATTTGCGGCAAAAATAAAAACAGAGTTGCGGCAACAACTCTGTTTTAAAGCGGACGAGCGCATCTCGGAATTAATAAATCACAATTATGGCTAAATACATCATTGAGATTGAAATCGAATTCTCAATATCCTATAAGTGGATATTAGGGTTCGTCCTACTATTTATGTAGTGTATATCAAAGGGAAGGAGAATATCTACTTCCCTTTTTTCTATGCGCAAAAGTATTATATAAATTCTACTATTCCAAATAACAAACGTTAAAAGTTACTTATCCACACAACATTCTTTGGCTTTCTTAAGAAGAAGCTCTTTTATAAACCTATCAAGTTCTTCTTTAGAAACTTGTAGAGAAGGATTAGGGTTCAACCCTTTCTTGGGTCTTACCTCTATCTTTACCTTTACATTGTTCTTTATACGTGCCATAGTCATGCAATATTGCGCAAATATAAGTCTATTCTTTGAAAGTTCGTATAGAACCGAGTGTTAAATCTGAAAACATATTCGTCAATATATCGCTGGAGGTGCTTTTTACTAACCGAGTAATAAGTTCCAAATATCATTCTTTTAAAGTGCGACCAAGCATTTTCAATACCATTTGTACTTACTTGTATGACTTCTCCCTTATCTGTTGTGTAGGTAGAGCCATAGTAATGTTTCTCATGGTCTACTGACCTTTGAATGTAATCATTGGTTATTCCTCCATAGTCCCAGCCGTCAGTATATATGACGCTTCCGGATTTAACATAGCCTTTTATCAGAGGGAGCAGTGTCCTTACTTTGGTATCGGGCACTACCTTTGCTACTAAATGACCGTTTCTTTCCAGCATTCCGAATACCGGAACTTTATCCTTGAAAGAACGACCTTGACATTTCTCAACTTTCTTATCCTTATGCCGATTCTTATTCTTGCCCCCAACAAAGGTTTCGTCAATCTCAACTTCTCCTTTCAATTTATGTTCATTTTCAACTCCCATTGTTTCCCTAATCTTTTGAAGCATTTTCCATGCTGATTTCTGAGTAATATCCAAATCTCTCGCTAACTGACAAGAAGAAACGCCACGTTTGTGCGATAGAAACAAGAACATTGCATAGAACCAATATCGTAGTGGTAACTTTGTGTTAGCAAATTTAGTTCCCGTTTTCACGTCAAAGTATCTACCAGTATTCTTGCATTTATACTTCCCATTGCGACACTTGTAAACTTTAGATGAAGGGTCAAACGGAGAAACCGGATTTCCACCCCATCTTTTGTCCTCATAGTATCTAATGCAACTCTCCTCGTCAGGAAATAACTTAGAGAATATTAATTGTTTATCTGTCTTTTTCATAGTCATACTATTAAATAAAGTACAATACAATCAATAAGTTCGTAACTATCCAAGAGAATGAAGCAATACTTATTAACATCTGCATTTCGCTTCATAAGACCAATCAATATGTAAAAGAACACTCATGCTTTTAAACATTATCTTTTAACAACTATATCATTTGGAGTTTAGAAGTTTTAATCATACTTTTGTAAAATCAAAACACATATAAACTATGATAACTCCCGAATTAAAAGATAAAATATTGAACAATCTGCTTAGTCATAATGATGTAACTTATACTTTTAACATTATACAATTAGCCAATGAGCTAAATTGCTCCAGTGATACAATAAGAGCTATTTTAGACTATTTTAATCGTTTAAATCTTATAAGTGCTACAAATTATACTATTGGGGGAGATGTTATAATTTCTCTCAACGTAGAAGCAAGCGATATGGCTCTCCGAGGAGGGTTTGTAGCCCAAGAGGAGCTTATAAAAAAGAATTTTGAAAAGCTTTTGCTTGAACTTGATTCTTTGAAATCTAAGTTTCCTAAAAATATTGAAACTATTACCAGTATTATTGGGAATATCAGTAATGCTTTGCAGTTGACCCGTTGGTTTGGATAGTTCAATTTTTGCAATTATACTTTCTAATTGTTCTAAGATTGAATTGCTTCCTATTACTGATTCTTCTGATATAATTCTTTCTCCATCAATATAAAGAATTCTATATGATACTTCATTTTCTTTCATAATCGTTATTTTTATTAGTTATTACTTTTAGTTATCAGTTTTAGACAAGTGTCACTTTGTATATAAGTGCCTTAAATAATATAAATGAAGCCCAGAGACAGACAAATACTGCAAATAGCCTTACATTCCATCGTATCGAACATCACCGTGCCGCTGCTCGGCCTGATTGATGTAGCCATCGTCGGCCATCTGGGTTCGCCCGCCTACATAGGCGCTATTGCCGTGGGTGGCATGCTGTTCAATATCATCTACTGGATATTCGGCTTTCTGAGGATGGGTACCAGCGGAATGACCTCGCAAGCATTCGGTAAGCGGGATTTGCCGGAGGTGGTCCGCCTACTGTTGCGTTCCGTGGGCATAGGCCTGGCAGTCGCATTCTGTCTCATCCTGCTGCAAACGCCTATCAGGCAGGGAGCCTTCCTTCTCATCCATCCCACGGATGAAGTCAGAGAAATGGCAACGCTCTATTTCCATATCTGCATCTGGGGTGCACCTGCCATGCTGGGGCTATACGGACTGACGGGATGGTTCATCGGCATGCAGAATTCGCGTATCCCCATGTATATAGCCATCACACAGAATGTGGTCAATATCATTGCTAGCCTCGGACTGGTTTATCTATGTGGGATGAAAGTAGAAGGAGTAGCTTTGGGGACGTTGATTGCCCAATATGCCGGCTTCCTGATGGGCATTGCCCTTTGGATGCACAACTACGGCAGGCTGAAAAGATTGTGGGAAATTAAAAATTATAAATTAAAAATTAAAGGGGGAGAAGAGGCAGGTATCTGGGAGAAAGGGGTGATGCTCCGGTTCTTCCAAGTGAATAGGGATATTTTTCTGCGTACCCTTTGTCTGGTGGCAGTCACGTTGTTCTTCACTTCGGCAGGAGCCTCGCAGGGCGAAATCATTCTGGCTGTCAACACGCTGCTGATGCAGCTCTTCACCTTATTCTCGTATGTAATGGACGGCTTTGCCTACGCTGGCGAAGCCTTAAGCGGCAGATACATAGGCGCACGCAACCGGGAAGCCTTTACAGACACCGTCCGGCACCTCTTCGGATGGGGAGCGGTGATGGCGGTTCTCTTTACATTGGTTTATGCGCTGGGAGGCAATGCCTTCCTCGGACTATTGACGGATGACAAAGAAGTGATAGCTGTTGCCGACACCTATTTTTATTGGGCGCTTGCCGTGCCCGCCGTCGGGATAGCCGCCTTCATCTGGGACGGCATCTTCATCGGTGCCACCGCCACGCGAGGAATGCTCCTCTCCATGGCAGCGGCAGCTGTCAGCTTTTTTATCTTATATTATGGGCTGCATCCCGTCCTGGCAAACCATGCCCTATGGCTTGCTTTCCTCACTTACCTGCTGATACGGGGAGTGGTGCAGACAGGCTTGAGCCGGGAAGTCATCCGACGGGCATTTCCCAGCAAGAAGGAACCTGCTTGGCGTTAGGGGTAGGCTATGAACAATTTCAAGGGAAAAAGCATTATCTTTGTATCGCTATGACTGATATAAAATATGGATTCCACCCTCCAGAACAAGGCGTCAGGTAGCCAGTATACGGTGCCAAACAAGTTTCAACTTTTGGCACCATCGGTTTCAATGCGAGAAACCGACGGTTTCAAGTAGTGAAACCAACGGTATCTCGGAATAAGACTGACGGTATTTGCATTTGGAACCAAGTCACTCATAGCAAGAGTAATGACTTATACAAAATTGTTATGGCAGAAAAGAATATAGTTCAAGAGACATTTCCCGTATTGGGAATGAGTTGCGCCTCATGCTCCGCACGGGTAGAAAAGACGCTGAACCATCAGTCAGGTGTCAAGAAAGCGGTCGTAAACTACGCTTCGGCAACGGCAACCGTGGAATATGACCCTACGAGCTGTTCTTCCGAGGCTTTGCAGCAGGCTGTGCAGGCGGCCGGATATGACTTGTTGATAAACCAGGACGGCAACACGCTCGAAGAGGCGGAAGAGGCCCACAACAAGAAATTCAGCGCATTGAAATTCCGCACAACCTGGGCCATCATCTTGTCTATGCCCGTTGTCATCATAGGCATGTTCTTCATGGATATGCCCCATGCCAATCTCATCATGTGGGCGTTGTCCACTCCCGTCGTATTCTGGCTGGGGCGGGGATTCTTCACCAGCGCCTGGAAACAATTGCAGCATGGCAGCGCCAATATGGACACACTGGTAGCCATCAGTACGGGGACCGCCTATCTGTTCAGCCTGTTCAACATGCTATTTCCGGACTTCTGGCTATCCAGAGGCATCCATCCGCATGTATATTTTGAGGCGGCAAGTGTCATCATAGCCTTTATCCTGCTGGGCCGCCTGCTGGAAGAAAAAGCGAAAGGAAACACCTCAACCGCCATCAAGAAACTGATGGGGCTCCAACCCAAGACTGTGACCATCATTGTGGATGAAGGACACGCTGTCCCTCACTCTTCCTTTGAGCGCGTTATCCCTATCGAGCAGATTCGCCCCGGAGACATCGTCCTGGTGAAGCCCGGAGAACGGATTGCCGTGGATGGCATCGTGACGGAAGGTAGCTCCTACGTAGACGAAAGTATGCTGAGCGGCGAACCGGTAGCAGTATCCAAGCACAAAGACGCCAAGGTCTTTGCAGGTACCATCAACCAGAAGGGAAGTTTCCGCTTCCGGGCAGAGAAAATCGGCACGGATACACTGCTGGCGAAGATTATACACATGGTGCAGGACGCGCAAGGAAGCAAGGCACCGGTGCAGCAGCTGGTGGACAAGATAGCCGGGATATTCGTGCCTACCATTATAGGCATCGCAGTGCTTGCCTTCATCGCATGGATGCTACTGGACGGAACCGGCGGATTCACCCACGGATTGCTGGCATTTGTCACGGTGGTCATCATCGCCTGCCCGTGTGCACTGGGACTGGCTACTCCTACCGCCATCATGGTAGGCATCGGCAAGGGCGCCGAAAGGGGCATTCTGATAAAAGATGCCGAAAGCCTGGAGATTGCCAAGAAGATAGACACCGTCGTACTCGACAAGACCGGAACGGTGACCGAAGGAAAACCGGTAGTCAGCAAACTGATATGGAATACGCAGGCAATGACGCCCGGTACTGGCGCCACTGCAGGCAATGCGCTGTCGGACATTTTCTATAGTCTGGAGAAGCTCTCGGAACATCCGTTGGCAGAAGCCGTGGTGAACCACCTCAAGGAGTCGGCCTCCATAGACATTCAAGACTTTGAAAGCATCACCGGAAAAGGCGTGAAAGGACGGGCACAAGGCCGGACCTACCTCGCCGGGAACCGGAAACTGCTGGAAGAAAACCATATCGCCATCCCCCCCTCCCTGCAGGAAGAGGCAACCCGACTGACATCGGAAGCACAGACCGTCATCTGGTTTGCCGATGAAGAAAACGTGCTGGCAATAGCCGGAATTACAGACCGGATAAAAGAAACTTCCATCCGCGCTGTCAGCGAGCTGCGCGCCGCCGGCATCGAAGTCCACATGCTGACCGGAGACAATGAGGCCACCGCCCGTGAGATTGCCCGCAAAGCAGGCATCGCCCACTACCAGGCCAGTGTATTGCCGCAGGACAAGGCTGCCTTCGTCAGCCGGTTGCAGGCAGAAGGCCGGAAGGTTGCCATGGTGGGCGACGGCATCAACGATGCCCCGGTTTTGTCCCGTGCCGATGTGGGCATCGCCATGGGTGCTCTGGGCTCTGACGCCGCCATTGAGGCCGCCGACGTCGTCCTGATGGATGACGACCCGGCCAAGATCGCCCTCGCCATGCGCATTGCCCGCCGCACCAAGAGCATCGTCTACCAGAACATCGTCTTTGCTCTGGCCATCAAGGCGGCCTGCCTGCTGCTGGGTGCTCTGGGTATCGCCAATATGTGGGCGGCCATCTTCGCCGACGTCGGCGTCATGGTCCTCGCTGTCCTGAACGCGACCCGCGCCCTCTATACGAAAAACCTCACCCAAAAATAAAAGATATAAGGCAAAGAGGGTTCTGTGCGGCCGCACAGAACCCTCTTTGCCTTATAAATAGTTCTTGCAAATGCAGATAAACCTGTTATACTACTGTATTGGAGGGTTGAAATAAATGCAGGAACAAAACGAAACAAATTTGAACCGTGCGCCAGCGTGGCG
>OHXW01000347.1_pt1 | contig 14017 bp, 16 predicted proteins | sample 1580031 | NCBI WGS metagenome assembly OHXW01 (sample SAMEA3882523, study PRJEB24775) | human gut metagenome | biome: human-associated habitat; feature: intestine environment; material: feces | place: Netherlands | collected 2009/2010
TATGAAGAGCCGTGACTACTACACGGAATTTGCCAAAGCCTTGCCGCAAGATACCGTTATCCTGACCGCAGGTTGTGCCAAATACCGCTATAATAAACTTGGTTTGGGAGACATCAACGGCATTCCCCGTGTATTGGATGCCGGGCAGTGCAATGACAGCTATTCACTGGCGGTAATAGCCATGAAGCTGAAAGAAGTATTCCAGCTGAACGACATTAATGAACTTCCCATAGTCTACAACATAGCGTGGTACGAACAGAAAGCAGTTATTGTATTATTGGCATTATTGAGCCTCGGTGTGAAGGATATTCACTTAGGACCTACATTGCCCGCTTTCCTTTCTCCAAATGTCGTCAAGGTACTGGTTGATATGTTCCATATTGCAGGTATCGGTAGCGTGGAAGATGATTTGAAGAAATTCGGGTTATAGATGAAAGGGTACTGAAACTATCCTTTTATCACGTTATTTATCGCTTCCTCCGTTCCGCAGAATGGCCCGTGTGATTGTAGTTTTATGGTACACATGGCGGCGGCAAAGCATCCCGCTTCCCGGTGGGATGCGCCTTTGTTGCGCATATACAGATACCCCACCATATAGGTGTCTCCGCATCCCGTTGCATCTGTTATCTGAAGGGCCGGATTGGCGGGTATTTCGTGGAATTCTCCTTGGGCATATATCAGCGAACCTTTATCTCCCAGGGTCAGCAGCACTTCCTTCACGCCCCAGTCTGCAATCAGCAATGCAGCTTCGTGCGGTTCACTGCATCCGGTCAGCACTTCCATTTCAGCTTCGTTGGCTTTCAGGATATGGATATACTTCAATGCTTCTTTCTTTTCCGGCCAGTCTACGGCCAGCACCTTTTCATTCTCCACCTTGCGGAGAAATCCTTGCACGTCTACCGAGAGGAGTCCCTTGCCGGACAAGAACTTGATGACCTCCAAAGAGAAGTCGTCGGCAAGCAGACTGCCCAAGTGGATAATCCGTGCATCGGTATCTTTCAAACCTTCCACGGTGAAAGGGTCTGCTTTTGCCGTGACACGTTGTGTACGTTCGTTCTGGTTTTCTCCATAAATATTCTCGAAACAGACGGAATGTGTGCTGTGCAAGGCTTTGACGGAAATACCTTCTTTCCGAATGTCTTCCACAATGCCCATGTCAGTATCAGCCAAAGCTGTTACCAATAAAAAATCGTTAGCATTCAAGTGCTTGATGGCATGTGCGAAGTAGAAGGAGGTGCCTCCCGGCATATATATGGTATTTTTAGGGGTTACGACTTTATCTTGGGTAATATAACCGATGCAACATAGACTGTGTGTGTTCATTTCTTTGTTGGCTTTTTATTGCTTTATTGTATTGATTCCGTAAATTGGGCGCGAAGATAGTGATTTAATAACAATTCGACTATATTTGCAGCTGTAAATGTAGCCTCATTGAATATGAATTCATTAAAAACGAAAAGAGTACGTATGATAGTTGGCATTATAGTGGGTATTGTGGCTGTTGCGGTCATAGTGGGATTCGTTTTTGTCAATCAGCCGAGTTTCGGGAGGGCTCCTCAAGGAGAACGGTTGGAGAGGATTAAGAAGTCGCCTCATTACAAAGACGGAGAATTCCGGAATCTGCACAGTACGATGATGATGACTTCCCAAAAGGGACGTTTGGGAGCTTTCTGGGGATTCTTGTTTAAGCAAGAAACCGATTTACGTCCTGAAAAAGAGATTCCGGTTACAAAGACGGACCTCAGCAAGATAAGCAAGGACGAGAATGTATTGGTATGGTTCGGACATTCATCCTATTTTATCCAGATAGACGGAAAGCGTATACTGGTAGACCCCGTATTTTGTGGGGCTTCTCCGGTTTCGTTTGTAAACAAGCCGTTCAAGGGGGCGGATGCCTACAAGCCTGCCGATATGCCGGAGATTGACTATCTGGTGATATCACATGACCATTGGGACCATCTGGATTATGAAACGGTGATGCAGCTGAAAAATCGGGTAGATAAGGTGGTCTGTCCTTTGGGGGTAGGTGAACATTTCGAGTATTGGGGATTTGAGAAATCATCCCTGGTTGAGCTGGATTGGTTTGAAGATACTGTACTGGATAAGGGATTTCTGCTTCATTGCTTGCCCGCCCGGCATTTTTCGGGCCGCTCGTTGAAAGCGAATCAGGCACTATGGGCCTCTTTCCTTATCGAAACCCCTTCGCAGAAGATTTATATGGGCGGTGATAGTGGATATGATACGCATTTTGCCGAAATAGGCAAGCAATATCCCGGCATTGACCTTGCCATATTGGAGAATGGGCAGTATAACGAAGATTGGAAATATATCCATACCATGCCCCAATATTTGGGACAAGTGGCCAGGGACTTGAATGCGGAAAAGATTCTGACTGTCCATCATTCCAAATATGCTTTGGCTAGACACCGCTGGGACGAACCGTTGAAGAATGCCATGAATCTGAAAGAGAAAGACTCTTTGAACGTGTTGATGCCTATTATAGGGGAAGTGGTCCGGTTAAAATAATGAACGATATTGATTATTTAGCTATTGACGAGTTATTAACGGAAATATATATCCCTATCGAAAATAAAAGTAAGATAATATGTTGGAATTACCCGAAGTTATCACCCTGAGCAAACAAGTGAACAACGCCTTGAGCGGTAAAACAATCACGCAGGTATTCAATGCCACCAAACCGCATAAGTTTACGTTCTATAACGGCAATCCGTCGGAGTATGGTAAACTGCTCGTAGGCAAAACCATCCTTTCATCCGAAGGATATGGCATGTTTGTCAATTTCAATCTTTCGGATAATGTGATCATGAACATAGGCGACGGAGTCAGTGTCCGTTATTATAGTGCGGGAGATGAGATTCCTGCCAATTACCAGTTGTTGCTGACGTTTAATGATGATTCATTCCTTGTCTTCACGGTTGCAATGTATGGTTTTATCAATGTTTATCCTGATAGCTATATCGACAATAAGTACTATAAATTGAGTCGGGAAAGCATTTCGCCGTTGAGCGATAAATACACCGAAGCGGAATTTGAGAAACTCGTTGCCGAAGCAAAGAAGACCCTCTCTGCTAAAGCTCTATTGGCAACCAATCAGCATATTCCCGGTGTCGGTAACGGCGTAACGCAGGATATTCTGTTCAATGCACGGATAAATCCCAAACAGAAAGTGCTACTTCTGTCGGATAATCAGAAAGAAGTTCTTTTTAATGCTCTAAAAAAAACATTGGTGGATATGACTTCTGAGGGCGGACGCGATACGCAAACAGATCTTTATGGCAACGCCGGAGGCTACAAAACCATTCTTTCTGCCAAAACATGGAAGAATCCTTGTCTCCGTTGTGGCAGTACCATCATAAAAGAGGCTTATATGGGTGGTTCGGTATATTATTGCCCAACGTGTCAACAGATAAAAGAATAAATGTTCACATCTTCTTAGAATCCTTTATATGCAATACAAGGAATTAATAAACTGTTATACAGAACATTAATTCCTTGTATTGCATTCTATTAATTTCATGTCTACATGATATTCATATCCTGCGAACACGATATGAATATCTTCTTTTCTTCATACTTTGTACGGACAAAAGGGGTGTTTTATAAAGCCCGCCCTTTGTAAACGTTTGACTGGGACAATGGAACCAGGACTCCGTTCAGCGTCAGGGTATTCGAATTGAAGTTCGGGCTGATTCTTGCTGATGCATTATTGCCGCCGTTGGTCAGTGTGATATGCACTTGTGCGGATATTCCGATGCCTTGTACGCTGAAGCTGCAATTCACGTTTCCCTTTTTGTCGGTCGTGATTTTCATTTCCTTTCTGCTGCCGTCCACTGTGATGCCGCCTATTCCGTTGGGGCCTGCAAGGGCACTGTTGGCAGCTATTTGTACAGATGCGTGTTCACCGTCCATCATAACGAAGTTTGTTGTCGATGAAACAAATGCACTCCTTCCTCTCTTGAATACCAGCTGGTCTGCTTCCAATACAAACTTGCCCTCTTTCAATGCCTGGACGGCAATGGCATAGTTCCTTTCATTTTCCGCTTTTTCGCGTGCTTTCTGGGCTTCGCGTTGGGCTTTACGCTCTGCACGGCGCGTTTCGTTACTACTCTGTGCATACATCAAGGTAGATGCACTTACCAATACCAGTGTGATTAATGTAATGATTCGTTTCATAATTGTTCTTTGTTATTTAGTTAAGACCTTCTGGCTAATTAACAAATGAAAAGCCAAAAAGATGCAGCTTGAATTTTAAATAAGCGTAAGACTTAACACTTCTTGGGTTTTGTTGGAAGTTTGTATTAAATTTCTTCCAAGGCATAATACTGGTAGTCCCGGAGAATGGTTTGAAGAAAGTTTTCCGGGTTACCGTCATGAGGAGTGATGGAGAGAAGTTCCTGCACTTTTTTCGCAAGGGAGGCAATGCGTCGTGTACGGTCTTTCTTACCCGATTGCAGGGTCCGAGTAATGACGTTGATTTGCTCCAATGACAAGTCGGAAGCTTGTGGATAGGTAGGCCGGTAGTCTTTGGTCAGGTAGTCGAACTCATCGAGGCTGACGTGTATCTTGCGGTAATTCTTTTCCTTGATTACCATGGTGCCGGCAGCAAGGTCGCCCATTCGCTGGCTGTTTTTGGTCAAAAGGACGACCAGAAGTCCCAGGCCACCGGTCACCGGTCCGTCGATAGGAAAGAGAAGCCATCGGATCAGGTACGAGCCTATGCCGGGCGTGGAGCCGTCTGCCTTTACGACACGAATGTTCATCAGCCGCTTGCCGAAACTTTGTCCCTGGTTGAACATTTCGCAGAGAAATGCGTAAAACAAGACCGGCAGGTAGACGATAGCGAGGAAGAAAAGCATCGTGAAATCAGAGGGCAGATGAATCCGTGAAAACAAGGCCAAAGTAGAAAATACATAGAATCCGAGCAGAATATAGTCTATGACCAGTGCAATGAGCCGTTCACCGATACTGGCAGGCGTTTGACTGATGCGGACAAACTGCCCGGTGATAATTGTAGATTCTGCCATTCCTGATAAAACATTTTTAGTATTTCATTGCAAATATATCATTATTCTCTTATTTTTGTTACCGATTTCAGACAAAACTTCTCTGAAATATTCATGGGGTATGAAAGAAGTGACGTTTATCCGGCGGAACATCGAAAAATGGAAACAAGCAGAAAAAATAGTGGAGCAGGCGGACAGTCTGTCTCCCGATGAGCTTGCCGACGCATATACGGAGCTTACGGCAGACCTGGCTTTTGCCCAAACGCATTTCCCCGCTTCCCGCATCACTATCTATCTGAACAATCTTGCCTCGGCATTGCACAACCGCATTTATAGAAACAAGCGCGAGAAATGGTCAAGAATTATCACCTACTGGATCCGTGAAGTGCCTTCGGCCATGCACGATGCACGCCGTGAGCTGGTGGCTTCCTTCATTATATTTGTGGTCAGCGCATTGATAGGAGTGGTATCCGCTGCCGGAGACCCCGATTTTGTGCGTTTGATTTTAGGAAACTCCTATGTGGATATGACTTTGAACAATATCGCTAATGGTGAACCTATGGCTGTATATAACGGTTCCTCCGAGTTCCCCATGTTTCTGAGTATCACGCTGAACAATATCATGGTCTCCTTCAACTGCTTTGCCATGGGGTTGCTGACCAGTTTTGGCACCGGATACATGCTCCTTAACAATGGTATCATGATAGGGGCTTTCCAAACCTTCTTTTATCAGCACGACTTGCTTTGGGAGTCCTTCCTTGCCATTTGGCTGCACGGGACACTCGAAATCTGGGCGATTATTGTAGCCGGTGCCGCCGGTCTTGCCCTGGGCAACGGATGGCTCTTTCCCGGAACCTATTCAAGGCTGGAATCTTTCAAACGGGGAGCCAAAAAAGGACTGAAAATAGTGGTGGGTACGGTACCCGTATTCATCATGGCAGGATTTATAGAAGGATTCGTTACCCGCCATACCGAACTTCCGGATGCTTTGAGGTTCGGCTTTATTCTACTCTCTTTGTCGTTTATCTTTTTTTATTATATTTATTTACCTAAACAGAAAGAAGCATGGAAGCACAGAAACCTAAAATCGCACTGTATGTACAACGTTCTTTTGGAGAGAAACTAACTGCTACCTTTGATTTTATCAAAGAGAATTGGAAGCCGTTGATGAAATTCACCACATATCTGATGTTGCCGCTTTGTCTGCTTCAGGGACTGAGCTTGAACGGGCTGATGAGCGGTACAATGGCTCTGGGTGATATGACCGGAGGCTCGTTCGACTCTTCTGTTGTCGGAGCGTCCATCATGGCACTGGTGACTTATTACAGTCTGTATGCCGTTCTCTATCTGCTAGGAACTGTCATGCTGACCTCTTTGGTCTACGCATTGGTCCGTACTTACAATGAACGGGAAGAATGCTTGGAGGGAGTGACGTTAGGGATGCTGAAGCCCTTGTTGTTCCGTAATGTCAGAAGGGTATTTCTGATAATGATTATCGGTGTGCTTTTGGTGCTGTTTGTAGGGCTTATTGTTGGTTTTATAGCCACCGTCATTCCGTTCATGGCGATTGCGTTCTTGTTCGTTCTGCTCGTTGTGGTGGTGTCTGTGCCACTTGCTATTTGGGCTCCAGTCTATCTGTTCGAAGATATCTATATCATAGATGCCTTGAAGAAGGCCTACCGACTGGGTTTCGCTACCTGGGGAGGTATCGTACTGATTTCCATTGTTATGGGATTCATCGCCGCCATCTTGCAGGGAGTGACGATGATTCCATGGTATATCGGGACTATTGTGAAATATATCTTTGCAATGACTGATGCAGGTGGCGGTGCCACTGTATCGGCAGCCTATAGCTTTGTGCTTTATCTGCTGGCGGTGGTCCAGGCATTCGGCGTTTATATGTCCATGATTTTCTCATTGCTGGGACTGGCTTATCAATACGGTCATGCTTCGGAAAAGATAGATTATGTGATGGTGGAGAGTGATATTGACAATTTTGATAAACTCTGATAACGGACTATGAATATGGCTCCGGCTGATACACTGGTTTGTGATACTGCACAGGTTGCCGCTTGGCAGTCTGACCCGGCGTTTGCTTACAGTCGTGAGTTGATAGCTCCCGAAATTAATGTACTTGAGTGGTTCAGCAGATGGTTCGGCAAGCTGCTGGACAAGATATTCGGGAATACGTTGGTGGCAGAATATTCGGAGGTCGTATTGATATGCATTGCCGTTCTTATCCTGGTATTGGTCATTTGGTTTGTGTACAAGAAGCGTCCGGAACTGTTCATGCGTTCGCGCAAGAGTACCCTGCCCTATACAGTGGGGGAGGACACCATCTATGGAGTGGATTTTGCGGAGGGAATTGCCGATGCGCTTGTCCGGACGGATTATCGGGAGGCGGTGCGTTTGCTCTATCTGCAGACGCTGAAACAGCTCAGCGATGGAAAACGTATAGACTGGCAGTTATATAAAACGCCAACACAATATATCTATGAAGTCCGTCTGCCAGCTTTCCGCCAAATGACCAACCATTTTCTACGAGTACGTTACGGAAATTTTGAAGCGACCGAAACTTTGTTCCATGCGATGCGGGATTTGCAGAAAGAAGTGGAGAAAGGAGGGGCGGCATGAAGGGGAACCATTGGTTTATAGCCGGTATCATTGTTTTTCTGGTGTTGATGTTTGCGATAGAGTGCCGTCTGCCAAAGAAGTTTGTCTGGAACCCTACGTTCAGCCATTATGACAAGCAACCGTTCGGCTGTGCCGTGTTCGATAGCCTGCTGTCTTCATCGTTGCCGAAGGGATATTCGTTGTCGAGAAAGACTTTTTATGAACTGGAGCAGGAAGATACGACGCTCCGCCGCGGAATACTGGTTGTTACCGATAACCTGCATTTGACGGATGTAGATGTGGAGGCGATGTTGAAGATGGCGGGACGGGGAGACCGGATTATGCTGGTGGGGAGCTCTTTCAGCCGTATTTTGAAAGATACGCTGGGATTTGAGTGCAGCTATTCCTATTTCAGTCCGTCGGCTTTGAAAAAATATGCCACTGCATTGCTTTCGAAAGACAGTTTGTGCTGGGTGGGGGATTCGGCGGTTTATCCGCAGCAGACTTTCTGTTTCTATCCCCAACTTTGTCAGTCTTATTTCTTTGCAGATTCCATTTCTAGTAAAGTGTTGGCGGAAAAAACTGTTACCGGAGAAGCTGCTCATCCGGTTGCCATGTCGGTTTCTTGGGGAAAAGGGGAAGTTATACTGGCTTCCACTCCCCTGCTTTTTACGAACTATGGTGTGCTGGATGGGAAGAATGCGGCTTATCTTTTTCGTATATTGTCCCAGATGGGTGGATTTCCCATTGTCCGTACCGAAGGCTATATGAAAGAAACAGCCCAGGTACAGATGTCTCCTTTTCGCTATTTCCTTTCGCAGCCGCCGCTTCGCTGGGCATTGTACTTGAGTATGGTTTCCATCCTGCTCTTTATGATATTTACAGCCCGCAGGAAGCAGCGCGCCATTCCGGTTATCCGCGAACCGGAAAATAAGTCTTTGGAGTTTGCAGAGTTGATAGGTACTCTTTATTATCAGAAGAAGGACCATGCTGACTTAGTCCGCAAGAAATATCTCTATTTTGCGGAGGAACTGAGGAGGGAAATACAAGTGGATGTGGAGGAAGTGGCAGAGGATGAGCGCTCTTTCGGCAGGATTGCCCGGAAGACGGGTATGGAAGCGGGGGAAATAGCCGCGTTCATCCGCGAGGTGAGGCCGGTGGTGTACGGAGGGCGCAGTATCTCTGAGGAAGAGATGAAACGGCTTATTGATAGAATGAATGAAATAATCAATCATATATAAAGAAGATATTTATGGAAGAGAACACAGAAAAACGGGTGGACTTGACTCTCTTTTCCGAGAAGATACAAGCGTTGAAGGACCGGATTGCTACGGTCATAGTGGGGCAGGAGCAGACGGTGGACCTGGTGCTGACGGTTGTCCTGGCAAACGGTCATGTGTTGCTGGAGGGCCGGGGGTGGCAAAGACACTGCTTGCCCGTCTAGTGGCACGCTTGATTAAGGCGGACTTCAGCCGCATTCAGTTTACTCCGGACTTGATGCCGAGTGACGTGTTGGGTACTACGGTCTTCAACATGAAAACCAATGACTTTGACTTTCATCAAGGACCGGTGTTTGCCGACCTCGTGCTGGTGGACGAGATAAACCGCGCTCCCGCCAAGACGCAGGCAGCCTTGTTCGAGGTTATGGAAGAACGGCAGGTCAGCATTGACGGTACCACGCATCAGATGGGAGAACTCTATACGATTCTGGCAACCCAGAATCCGGTGGAGCAGGAGGGGACTTATAAGTTGCCTGAAGCGCAACTGGACCGCTTCCTGATGAAAATAACCATGGGATATCCCTCATTGGAGGAGGAGGTGGACATCCTGGAGCGCCACCACGCCAATGCTTCGTTGGTGAAGTTGGAGAGCCTGGCGCCCGTGCTCACAAAAGAAGAACTGCTTTCGTTGCGCAGGCTGATGGAACACGTGTTTGTAGACCGCACGCTGCTTCAGTACATCGCGTTGATTGTACAGCAGACGCGTACCAGCAAGGCTGTATATTTAGGAGCTTCTCCGCGTGCGTCCGTGGCAATGATGCAGGCCTCCAAGGCATATGCACTGTTGCAGGGACGTGACTTTGTGACACCGGAGGATATTAAGTTCGTTGCTCCGTATGTGCTTCAGCATCGCTTGATATTGACAGCGGAAGCCGAGATGGAAGGCTATTCGCCGGTAAAGGTGACGCAACGTCTGATTGATAAGGTGGAAGTGCCGAAGTGAGACTGGGCCGCCGATTCTATATTGCTCTTGTTCTGATAGTCCTGCTGATGGGTATCGGGTACGTCTTTTCTCCATTCTTTGCAATCGGGCAGTGGGCGCTTTTTGTTTTGGCGGTGTCGGCGCTGGTGGATGGGGTGATGCTCTATCGCATTCGCGGCATCCGGGCATTCCGCCAGTGTGCTACCCGCTTCTCCAACGGAGATGAAAACACCGTGAACATACGTGTGGAGAGCAGTTATCCGCATCCGGTGGCTGTGGAAGTGGTGGATGAGATTCCTTTTGCATTCCAGTTGCGGAATATTGATTTCCGGATGAGGCTCCAGGCGAATGAGGGCAGGACGATTACGTATCATCTGCGTCCCACGCGGCGGGGGATTTACTCTTTCGGACGGATTCGGGTGTTTGTGGCAGGCAGAATGGGATTGCTTTCCCGCAGATATACTTGCGATGCTCCGCTGGATGTCAAGGTATATCCGTCCTATCTGATGCTCCATCGGTATGAGTTGCTTGCTATCAGCGACAACTTGACGGAATTGGGCATCAAACGTATCCGCAGGGTGGGGCATCATACGGAGTTCGAACAGATAAAGGAGTATGTGAAAGGCGACGATTACCGCACGATAAACTGGAAAGCAAGCGCCCGGAGGCACGAACTTATGGTAAATGTCTATCAAGACGAGCGTTCCCAGCAAATCTATAACGTGATAGACAAGGGGCGGATTATGCAGCAGGCATTTCGCGGGATGACCTTGCTGGACTATGCTATTAATGCCTCCCTGGTTCTTTCGTACGTTGTCATGCGGAAGGAGGATAAAGCCGGACTGGTAACGTTTAATGAGCACTTTGATACATTTATCCCCGCCTCCCGACAGCCCGGACAAATGCAGGCGTTATTGGAGAACCTTTACAGCCAGCAGACTACTTTTGGGGAGACCGACTTTTCCTCATTGTGCGTACATTTGAACAAGCGCGTCAACAAACGCAGTCTTTTGGTGCTGTATACCAATTTTTCCGGCATCGGCAGCTTGAATCGCCAGTTGGCTTATTTGCAGCAGTTGAACCGCCAGCACCGGTTGCTGGTCATCTTCTTCGAAGATGCCGCTCTGAAAGAGTACGTCGCCACTCCTGCGAGGGATACGGAAGGGTATTACCGCCATGTCATTGCCGAGAAATTTGTATTCGAGAAACGGCTGATAGTCTCCACCTTGAAGCAGCACGGCATCAGTTCTGTGCTGACTACACCGGAAAATCTTTCTGTGGACGTGATAAACAAGTATCTGGAGATGAAGTCACGTAGCCAGATATAAAAACAGTAACTAAGGTTATATAATCCGTAATAAGGGTAGTGAAGATGTCTGGATTTTCCTCTAATTTTGTAATTGGTATATTGTGAAGGTGTGGAAAACATATCCTTAAGATTTTATATATCTGAAGTTACAATAATGAGAATGACTTTATAGGTGATGAAAGACAATACATTGGACATAAAGACCGTATGTGAATGTAACCGGTGCCTGGGATGTAAAACGTTGCATCCTCAGGTAAGCATTATTAATCTGGAAAATCCTAGTGTGTATCAGGATGCTGTGAAGTTTGAATTCTATGCCATCCTACTGATTGAGGACTGTGAAGGGGATTGTGACTGCTGCGGACGGAAATATTATGATTATTCCAATGCTACGATGGTATTTCTTACTCCCGGCGAGATATTCCGGATGAACAAGAACAATACGCTTCCGGACAAAGGCTGGTTGCTGGCATTTCATCCCGATTTATTGCTTTGTACTACGCTAAAGAATCATATCGACAACTATACTTTCTTTTTCTACCGCAAGGAGGAGGCGTTGCATCTGTCACAGCGCGAAACGGCCAAAGTGACGTGTTGCCTTGAGAATATTGATGATGAACTTCATCATTCCATTGATACGCATAGCAATACCATCCTGTCCCGTCACATCGAATTGCTGCTGGATTATTGCTCACGTTACTATGAGCGGCAATTCATCACCCGTGAGAATAAGAACAAGATGATTCTGGGGAAAATGGAAGGGATATTGGACGAGTATATCACTTCCGGAAAGTTGCAGGAGGGGAAGCTGCCCACTTCCGGATGCTGTGCCGAAAAACTGAATCTTTCGACGGCTTACTTTGATGATTTGCTGAGGTTTGAGACGGGTAAGACATTGGCTGAATACTTCCAGTTCAAATGCTTGTACACGGCCAAGAAAATGTTATCGGAAGGCGGTAATACACCTGCTGCCGTAGCGCGTCGGCTGGGCTATCCGAGTGTGCAATATTTCAGTCTGGTGTTTAAGAAAGCAACGGGAGTTGCACCGAATGAATATAGATATTCACAAAATTGAGATGATGCAGATAGAATGAATTTATTAGACCAAAATATTTTATAATGGAGACCAAAGCTATATTTTTAGATGTAGACGGAACATTGGTGAGTTTCGACACTCACCGCGTTCCGCAGTCGGCTATCGAAGCGTTGCAGCAAGTTCATGAATCCGGTATAAAAATCATAATAGCAACTGGGAGGGCGTTTACCGATCTTCACGAGCTTGAAGAGATTCCATACGATGCAGTGATAGCTTTGAATGGGTCCGATTGTGTACTGAGAGATGGCACTCCTATATCTCGTAAACAGATTCCCGAAAAGGATTTTCAGATGGTACTGGTATTGGCTCAACATTATGGGTTTGCTCTGGCTATCGAAACAAATAAAGGTATTTTTGTCAACGAACTCAATCCGACCGTCATCGAATTGGCCAGGTTGGTCAATCACCCTACACCGCCAGTGGCAGACATTGAAAAGGAGTTTATGGGAGGCGAATGTTGTCAGTTATGTATATATTGTGATGAAGAAATGGAAAAAGAAGTTATGGCACAACTTTCCGGACTTTCTGTTTCCAGATGGAACCCTTTCTTTGCGGATGTCAATGTGGCGGGAGTAAACAAGGCTATGGGTATCAATGAATTTGCTTCCTATTATGGATTTGATGTTTCAGGAACCATCGCTTTTGGTGATGGTGGGAATGATATTTCCATGATTCGTGCAGCCGGGATGGGAATAGCTATGGGAGGAGCTTCCGAGGCTGTGAAAAGCGTTGCCGATTATATAACGGAGACAGTGGATGAGCATGGTATCCGGAACGCTCTGGTTCGTTTCGGTATTCTGGAATAAAAATCGGCTATCAAAACTGATGAAAACTATAGTCTGTAAATATTATGCTTTTAGAAAAATTACTTAAAGGAGCTAATTTTAGCATCAATATTTTTAATTTGGAGGAATCTAAGTTGTTTGACCAATATTTTGAGCGGATATTGATTAGTAAAGATACATTATTGATTAAGGAAGGAGAAATAGAAAGATATAGTTATTTCGTTTTTGATGGGATGTTGCGTTTTTGGCTTTTGAATCATAAAGGGGAAAAGCAAATTTTTTGGTTTTGTAAAGAAGGTACGTTTTCAATGTCGAACATATCTTTTACCTTACAAACAAGATTTACATTTAATGTGTAGACAATTATAGATAGCGTTATTTACCGAATAGACAAGAAGCGAGTAGATGAACTGTATACTGCTATTCCTAAGGTAAAAACTGTATTTGAAGATTTGAATGCTATATTGCTGAATAAACTCTTGAAAAGAAATATCGACTTGATTAAATATTCTCCTGAATAGTATTATCTACAGATGATTGAAGAATATGGTATTACATTAAACTATATACCACTCAAAGATATAGCTTCTTATTTGGGTATCATGCCACAAGTACTAAGCAAAATCCGTAAACGTATTTTTTAACTTGGGTTCAGTGTATTGAATGTATAAGTTCCGAACTTTGCGGTTTTAAATAGCAATTACAATTATGATTAGAAAAATTAAAGTTACGGATTATCCACGTTTGATAGAAATTTGGGAAAGTGCAGTATTGAGTACACATGATTTTCTTAAAGAAGAAGATTTTCTATACTATAAGGAACAGCTTCCGGTATATTTTCAGTATGTCATTCTATTCGGGTTTGAACAGGAGGGAATCTTAATCGGATTTATGAGAATTGCAGAAGGAAATCTTGAAATGTTGTTTATTACCAATAAACAAACAGGCATATTAAAGATGAAAATAAAATCCAAATAAATACAACTAA
>OHXW01000348.1_pt1 | contig 13993 bp, 10 predicted proteins | sample 1580031 | NCBI WGS metagenome assembly OHXW01 (sample SAMEA3882523, study PRJEB24775) | human gut metagenome | biome: human-associated habitat; feature: intestine environment; material: feces | place: Netherlands | collected 2009/2010
GTTGTAGGACTAGATGATGTTGGGAACATTCCAGTGGACTCGGCTTTTTTATTAGTGTATGCGGCTGACGGTGATGGGCAAATACTAAAGATACGGACACTTGATTCGCCTACTCAGATTTTTACATCAGGTAAGCAGTTTATGGCTGATAATTCAAAAAGAGAATCTGCGAGATGGGAAGAGGCTTTAGACAGACTTATAGAATGGGGCTGGGTTAAAGCTGTAGGGTATAAAGGTGAAATATTTGAATTGACCGGAACAGGTTATAGCAAAGCTGATTGGTTAAAAAACAATATGGCAATAGATACTTCAAAAGAACCGCTTGACGAGTTAAAAGAGTTTGAAGATTAATACTGATTAAACTAATACAGTTATGTGTATTTATTTGTAAATATGCATGACTGTATTTTTTATTACGGGCAGGGCTCTTCGGGGTTCTGCCCTTTTTCTCTTTTTCCAGACCAAAAGACTACCTGCTGGAAAAGAACAAAGAAAACCAGAAAGGATGTGGTGACTTATCATTATAGGAATTGATCATGGATATTATGCCATCAAAACGCCCCATGTGTGCTTCCCGACCGGACTGACCGGATACGATTACGAGCCGTATACCATGCAGAATGTCCTGCAGTACAATGGGAAATTTTATGTGTGTGGAACCGGGCGGCAGACGCTGGTGAGAAGCAAGACTTCCAATGATAATTATTATCTTCTGACAATGGCAGCCATTGCCCAGGAAATCCGCTATCGCCGGGGAGAGCGGAAAACAGATGTAGTTCTGGCAGCCGGTCTTCCACTGGCAAGTTTTGGCAGGGAGAAAAAAGGCTTCCGGGAATATCTGTTTCGGAAAGAGCAGCCTCTGCGTTTCCGGTACGAGGATGAGAGCTATGAGATCCGGATTCAGGATGTAAAACTGTTCCCCCAGGGATACTCTGCCCTGGCTCTCCACCCGGAATGTGTTCGGGACGAGCCTTCTGTTCTTCTCGCAGATATCGGTGGCTGGACCGTAGACCTGATGCGGCTGGACAACAGTGTTCCAAACGCCGCAACCTGCCGCAGCCTGGAGCTTGGTGTGATCCGGTGTGTGGATGAGATCACCGAGCAGGTACGCAGAAATACCGGATTGTCTGTAACGGACATTCAGATTGAACGTGTTCTGAACGGCCAGAGCTGCAGCATGGACCCGGCCGCAAAAGAAATCATTGTCCGGCAGGGAAGGCTCTACACGGAGAAAATACTGTCTGCAATTATGGAAGCCGGGTTCGATCTGAAGGCAATTCCGTCCGTGATCATGGGCGGCGGAGCCAGCATTCTGAAACGGCACGTGACACCGCAGGACGGGCTGTGTCGGCAGATTTACCTGACAGACGTACACGCCAACGCTTCCGGCTATGAGCGGATTGTGGGGCAGATGTGTGCGAAGTAAAAAGGCCCGTTTTCTCGTTCCGCCTGAACCTTGATAACACGGACCACAAAAAGGCATGGGAGATCCTGCAAAGTGTTCCAGATGGACAGAAGAGCAGCTATCTGGTTCAGGTGATCTTAAAAGATCAGGAAAACAACCAGCTGGAGAAAAGCATCCGGCAGGCAATCCGGGAAGAACTGGCAGGTATTTCCATTTCAGGCTCCGGGGAAAGTGTTTCAAAGAAGGAAGAAATCCCATCCCAGATGCTGGATTTTCTCTCTGGGCTTGAGGATGCATTCTGAAAAAGTCAAGTCTTTCCCGGTGCTAAAATAGCCAAAATTCAAGCAGTCAAATTAGTATAAATCACGGATCTTTGAAAGGGGTGATGCCTATTGAGTGTTATTGGATCTGCATCCTTTGGGGGCTTTGGGGAAGCGTATATTCGTTGGGTATTGTGAATAGCTTTCTGCCTCGTTTTAAGGTATGTTGTGTATAGAAAAAAGAAAGGAGAACAAACGCATGGAGATGAAAAACATATGCGGAAAGATCCCGGTAGAGCTGCATGAAAAGCTAAAACTGGAAGTCGAAGAGTTAGGAATCAGCATACCAAAATACCTTGAAATGGTAATCGAAGAACACATGACAAGAAAAGGAGAAAAGACGAACATGGCAGATTTAAGAACAGTAGCAGTACAGGTAACCGAGGATTTATTTTCCAGACTGAAAGCAGTCCTCGCCAAGAATGGCATGAAACAGAAAGACTTCTTAATCGGGCTTATCGAAGATGCAATCGAAAAAGAAGAAGCCAAATGGAAAGCAGAGTCAGAGGAAGCCGAAGAAACAGAAGGAGAACCAGCAGAATCAGAAATGGAAGATCCTGAGACTGCGGAATCAGAACCGGATGAAGAGTCAGCAGAACCTGAAGCAGAAGAGCCTGAGACAGAAGCACTGGAAGCTGAAACAGACGGAGAAATGCCAGAACCGGACAAAGCTGAAGCAGATGAAGAGCCGACAGAGCCAGAAAACGAAGAGCCAGCGGAAGCAGAGCCAACAGAACTGGAAACCAAAGAAGCAGAAGAATCTGAGCCAGAGGAAGCGGAATCAGAAGAATAGACATCACAAAACAGAAACTAAAAGACGGAAACGGTGCAGAGAAATCTGCACTGTTTTTTTCGCAGCGAAGGGAGGCTGATAGCCGGAACAATTCGATTTTTTGACCTTTTTAGTGGGATCGGAGGATTCCGAGAAGGGCTGCAGAGGGCAGGAGGCTTCACCTGTGTCGGACACTGTGAAGCGGATGCGTATGCAGACCACAACTACCGGGTGCTGTTTGATACGGAAGGAGAGTGGTTCTGTAATGACGCAAGAAATATTGAAACAGAACGAATGCCGGACTTTGATCTTTTATGTGCGGGATTTCCTTGCCAGGCATTCTCAATCGCTGGACGAAGGGAAGGATTTGCCGATGCAAGAGGAACCCTTTTCTTCGAAGTTGCCAGACTGGTTGCAGACAAACGACCTGCGTATTTTCTCCTTGAAAACGTACCCGGTCTGCTTTCGCATGACAAAGGCCGGACGTTTCACACCATCCTCAGTACGCTATCTGAACTGGGGTATCATGTCGAATGGAAGGTGCTTAACAGCAAGGATTTCGGAGTCCCCCAGTCAAGGAAGCGGGTGTATATTGTCGGATATCTTGATGGAAGATGTGTCGGAAAAATATTACCTTTCCCAAAAACAAATGGAACAGCTCTTATACAAGTCCATGCTGGCAAACAGGGAGAAAGAGTCTACGCAGAAGAAGGACTGAGCTGCACGCTGACCAGTGGAGCTGGCGGTATGGGCGGCAAGACCGGATTATATGAAGTCGGTATCCCAATCAAGGAAAACACCCGAAAAGGGTACAAGATGGCTTATGAGGGTGACAGCATCGACCTCGGCTATCCGGGCATCAACAGCCGCAGGGGAAGAGTCGGGCATGAGATCGCCCATACTCTGACGACCGGAAACCAGCAGGGGACACTGCATTTTGTAGATATCTCCCCTCCGCCGCTGGTGACAGACGTTGCAAGGTGTCTGAATACCAGACAGGATTCCAGCATCCATAACCACAGAGGCGAAAGCTCCGGGGTGCTGGTGGAAGAACCGCCAAGGGCAGTGCTGACACCAGCCAAGGAAAAAGTCCGCCAGAATGGAAGAAGGATGAAAGAACCGGAAGAGCCGATGTTCACCATTACGGCAACCGACCGTCATGGCGTGATCTACCACGGCAGAATCCGCAGGTTGACACCAAGGGAGTGTCTGCGGCTGCAGGGATACCGGGATGATCAGATCTCCAGGATGGAAAAAGAGACATCTGACAACCAGCTTTATAAGCAGGCCGGGAACGGTGTCACCGTCAATGTCATTGAAGCAATAGGCAGAAATCTGAAAGCCGTGGATGAAGAGATCCGAAGCAGTTCACCTGTTCCAGAAGCGAAGGGTGGGTGAAGCAGATCGACTTAAAAAATCAGTATTTTGGTACAGAGATTGAGATGACAGGTATCAGCCGTTACAATGCGGCTGCCGCTGTTGGAAGAATGTTCGGAACAGAGCCATATCATATCCGTTCTTACGATTCCTGGTGTGTAAAAGATTCAGATGGAAAAACGTGGAAATTTTCAAGAGACAGCAGTATCGACTGTGAAAGGCTGGCAAATGGTACTGTAATAGATGCCGATGGAGATTATTCGACAGAAATGGTATCCCCGAAATTGGAATATTCGGAAATGGGGAAGCTCCAGGAAGTGGTGCGGTGTGTCAAAAACGCAGGTGCTTTTGTCAATTCATCCTGTGGCATGCATGTCCATGTGGACGCATCCAATCATACACCAAGGAGTCTGAAAAATGCACTGACGATCATGTACTGCAAAGAGGATATTCTGTTCAAAGCCTTAAATGTACAGACGAGAAGGGAAGATGAGTATTGCCAGAAAGTCCGTCCTATGGTATTGGAGAAGATCCGCCGGATGCCAAACAGCACCATCACGATGGAAAAATTCAAAAGGGCATGGTATGAGGGAAATGACGGAAGCTCCGAGCATTACAACTGGACAAGGTATTATGCCTTAAACCTACATGCTGTTTTTTCCAAGGGAACACTGGAATGGCGCTGTTTTGAAAGCACCCTCCATGCAGGAAAAGTCCGGTCGAATATCACACTGGCACTTGCCATATCCGCACAGGCGATCAACCAATCCTGTACCCATGCAAAAAAGACGGAGATCGGGGATAACCCGGCATTTACCTTCCGCACCTTTTTACTCCGCCTCGGATTGATCGGGGATGAATACAAAAATGTGCGGAAGCATCTGCTTGCCAATCTGGACGGGGATAAGGCATGGCGGTATGACAAAAGTACCTATGCCTGTCTGCAGAATCCAAGACGGACAGATGATGCGAGATAACAGAATAATGAGAACAGACAGGCCGGGTGGAAACATCCGGCTGTTCTTATGCAAAATGAAGAAAAAGAAGAAAGAGGTAGAAAACATGAAGAGTAAATATCGATTCAGGCGAATCCTTTCCGGAGTGATGGCGGCAGTCACCATCTTATCCACGGTCATTTCACCGCTGACCGTATATGCTTCGGAAGAGCCAAAAGCGGCAGAACCGCCAGCTTATGAATCCGTAAAAGATCTGCTGGAAGAAAATGAAGTGGTAAAAGCTACCGATCTGGAGCTGGAAGTCGGACAGACATTTGATGTTTCCAGCGATCGTACCAATCTGGAAATCAAGGATGAAAGCAGAGTCAAGGTGACATTCCAGAAAGCAGAGAATGACGCCGGGGAGAACTTCAGCACCAGCCATGCAGACACTTACCATGCCGTTTATTATGTGGAGCCAGTCAACCAGAACCAGCCGGTTTATCAGATTGGGAGAAACCTGATCGTAAAAGAGCCTGTAACAGCAGCTCAGAGTGAACCGCAGACAGAACAGGCAGTTACCGAAGAGGATACCAGTTCTGATGATGAGGAAGCTGCCTCGCAGGAAGAAACTGAGACAGAGCCTGTAGAGACAGAAATTGTTGAGCCGGAGACAGCTGAATCTGAAACAGAGGAAACTGAGACAGAAGAACCGGAAGAAACAGAATCCGAATTTCAGGATGGACTTTCTGAATCCGAGTTTGATGCCGCATTAGAGGAATCCGAAACGGAAAATACAACCGATGAAGAATCCGGGCTAACACTCAGCGATGTTCTGGAGCAGGCAGGGGAACAGGATATTGACCTGATGGCAATGGAAGATGGGGAAACCGTTTCATTCACCGCAGTCAATACCAGTACAAGAGCAACACAGGACGTAGATGTGACAAGAGGGGCTGCATACTATTATGCAGACTACGGTCTGGGTTCCTATGTAACTTATAAATATACCGTAAAATTTGGAAACGTGTCTGCAACTGCCTACTGTGTGCAGCCGTCCAAGGCAGGACCTGGGGATGGTGTCTATAAGATCACCAAACTGGGTGACAGCAAAGCACTGGCAAAAGTATGCTACTACGGCACAAAAGCATCCGGCGAAAATGGATTTTTCTCAGAGAAACATCCTGATTTTTCCGCTGGAAAACAGTTTATCATTGTCCATCTGGCTGCGTCTTATGCCAATAACAGTAGTGACGCTTTTTCCGGTACGAATGCAACCGGACAGGCTCTGGCAATGGAACTCTACAATTATTGCATGAGCCAGCCGGAGATACCGGAAGTGGACATGAGTTTCTCCAATGCAGATGTTACCGCATATATCAGCGGCAACAGCCAGAGAACAGAAGAGATCACCTTCAAGGCATCCGAGCTGCAGACCATCACCATGAAGCTGCCGTCCGGCGTCAAACTGCATAACGTGACAACCGGAAAAACCAGCAGTGCAGGTGCATCTGTAGAAATCTGTGGCGGTACCAAATTTTATTTATCCGCACCGTTGACACAGGCTGTGGATGTCAAAGGGGAATGGTCTTCCACCATGAAAGGAAGCATCATCAAAGACTACTCTGCTTATAAGATCACCACCGGAAGCGAAACACAGGATCTTGCCCTGGTATTTGGCGAGGGCGTGAGCGATGAGAAATATGTAGACTTTAAAGTTTCATGGGTAAAACAGGCAACTTTGGAGATTGTAAAGAAGGACCGCAAGAGCAACAAAGCCATCGCAGGTGCAGTTTATGGCGTTTACAGTGACAAGGATGGAAAGAACTTGATCACAAAGATGCCGGCCACAGATGCCAACGGAGCTTCCAGCGTTACGATCACCAAAACACAGGATACCGTATACCTGAAAGAGATCTCCGTACCAAACGGATACCTGCTGGACACCAAAGCCTACGATATAAAATTGGTGATCGGGGATACCGTAAAACAGACTGTTACCGATGCAGAACAGATGGCAAGTCTGATTGTTTACAAGTTAGGAGAAGTGCTGACTGGGGCAGACGTAACAGACAATGGCGTTTCCTTTGTTTATAGCGAGCAGAAGCAGAAGGGTGCTGTTTATAACGTTTATGCCGCAGCGGATATTGTATCCGCAGACGGAACCGTCATCTACAAAAAAGACGCACTGGTCAAAGCCGGACTTACTACCGGGGATGACGGAAGTGCCACACTGGATAATCTATATCTGGGTAAATATATAGTAAAAGAAATGCAGGCACCACAAAATCTGGTATGCACAGGCGAAAGCCAGGAGATCACCCTTTCCTATGCTGGAAGCAACGTAGAAAAGGTCATGGGAAGCGTGACATTCAAAAATGACCGCCAAAAAGCAAGCGTAAGCGTATACAAACAGGATAAGGAAACCAGGAAATACCTTCCGGGCGGCACTTATGGTCTGTATGCCGGAAATGACATCAAAGCAGCGGACGGAAGCGTTGTGGTTAAGAAAGATACCCTCATTGAAAAGGCAGTAACCGGAACAGACGGAAAAGCTGTGTACCAGGCAGACCTGCCAATCAGCAACAGCTACTACATGAAAGAGGTGGCTGCACCGGCCGGATACACCAGAAACAGCGAGGATGTGTACTCCTTTACGTTCCAGTACACCACGGATAAAGAGGCAACCGTTTCCTTCAGCCATACATTCCAGAATGAGCGTGTCAATGCGAAGATCAAACTGGTAAAAGAGGATTCTGAAACCGGAAAGACTGCACAGGGAGATGCAACCTTTGAGGGTGCCGTTTATGGCCTGTATGCCCGTGAGGATATCGTTCATCCGGATGGACAGACAGGTGTCCTTTACCCGGCAGGAACGCAGATTGCAACCCTGACTACGGATACAGAGGGAAATGCAGAAGTCGCAGACCTCTATCTCGGAAAGTATTATGTTAAAGAATTGACTCCTCCGGTCGGTTATCTGGCAGACCCGGAAGAACATGATCTGGAGTGTGATGATGAAGGAGATCTGGTTCAGACGGTAGAACGTACCGCAACTTCTCTGGAAGATGTGATCAAACAGCCGTTCCAGGTCATCAAGGCAGCCAACAACGGAAAGACCGATGCCGATCTGTTAAAAGGTGTGGGATTCAGTGCTTATCTGGAGAGCAGCCTGAAGAAAAATAAGGACGGCTCCTATGACTTTACATCCGCAACCCCAGTTGTACTGACCGCAGACGGACAGACAGAAATGTTCACGGATGAGCGTGGATATGCATGCTCCATTCCGCTTGCATACGGAACCTACATTGTAAGGGAGACCACCACACCGCACAACTTCACGCCAGTCGATGATTTTAAGGTTGTGATCTCAGAGAACCATCCGGATCAGCCGCAGGTATGGCGTGTGCTTCTGGATAAAGAGTTTGAAGCAAAATTAAAGATCATCAAAAAAGACGATGAGACAAAGAAATCTGTCCTGGTTCCGAATACCGAGTTCAAGGTATATGATCTGGACAACAAAAAGTATGTGGAACAGGTAACCACTTACCCGTCCACTACGGTACATAAATCTTATTTTACCGATGAAAACGGATACCTGATCCTGCCACAGAATCTTGCTTGCGGAAATTACCGCATTGAAGAAGTGACTGCACCGGATGGATATACTCACAGCACCAATACCGTGGAAATCAAGGTAGACAGCGATACCGCATACCAGGAAGATCCGATCAGCGGTGACCTGATCATTGAGGTGGATTTCGAAAACCACCCGGCAAAAGGCAGACTGACTATCCGCAAGAAAGGAGAAGTAGTCAAAGGTTTTGACAAGGATTTCACCTACGAGGAAGCCAGCCTTGCAGGAGCCGTATTTGAGGTTTATGCCGCAGAAGATATCTATACCGCAGACCATCAGACAGATGAGAACGGCAACCGTTATCTGGAATATGCTAAAGACACACTGGTGGCAACGGTGACAACCGATGAAACCGGAAGTGCCGTAATCGAGAATCTTCCGCTCGGAACATACCGGGTAGAAGAGAAAAAAGCACCAGAGGGCTACACCTGGAATGCAAAAGGGGAAGAGGTAACCTTTACCTATGCCGGACAGGATACCCCGGTCGTAGACGAAGAAGTGACCTTCAAAAATGAACGCCAGAAAGTAAGCATCACGGTAGAAAAACAGGATGCCGAAACTGGAAGCGTGGTAGCCGGAGCTGTATTTGGACTTTACAATAAGAAGGAAATCAAATCAGGCAACAAGGTCATCGTGAAAGCAGATACCTTATTACAGGAGATCACAAGCGATGAAAAAGGACAGGCACACTTCACCCTGGACCTGCCGCTTGGAACTTATTATGTGAAAGAAATTTCTGCACCGGATGGTTTTGTATCTTCCGATGAGGTACTGGAATTTGATGCCACCTATCAGGGGCAGGACATTCCGACCATCAAGCTGAAATCTGTGAAGAAGAACCAGCCGACCACCATCGAGGTGACAAAATCCGACCTGACCACAGGCGTAGAGCTGAACGGGGCATCCCTTTCTGTTCTGGACAAGGATGGAAATGTGATCGACAGCTGGACTTCCGTAAAGGATGAGCCTCATGTGATCAAATATCTGACTGTTGGAAAAACTTATATCCTCCGTGAATCCCTTGCACCGCTTGGTTATTTAAAGACCACAGATGTGGAATTCACCGTTCAGGATACCGCAGAAGTACAGAAAGTGGAAATGAAAGACGATGTGCCGAAAGCACTGCTGATCGTAAACAAGAAGGGTGAATTCCTTGATAAAATCACCCTGCTGGACAATGTCAAAGGCGTTGTAGAGCATCTGTTTGAGTACATCACAGGAAGCCTGTCAGACGTTACCTTTGAGATTTACGCTGCAGAGGATATCAAAGCAGCCGATGGTGTAAGCCCGGATTATTATGCTAAGGACGAGTTGGTGGCAACCGTGACTACTGATGCAAACGGTGTTGCAGAAGTATCTGACCTTCCGGTTGGAAAATACTATGTCAAAGAGGTTGGCACAGCATATGGTTATGTGCTGGATGAAGAACCACGATATGTAGATCTTTCCTACCGTGACCAGGATACCCCGGTTGTCGTATACGATGAGGACTGGCAGAACAACCGCCAGAAGGTAAAAGTGAACGTCCTGAAGAAAGAAAAGGATACCGACCGTGTATTAAAAGGCGGCATCTTTGGACTGTACACCAGAAACGACATCCTGTCTGCATCTGGAAAGGTGCTGATGGAAGCAGATACCCTGATCGAGTTAAAAACAACAGATGCAGATGGAAAGATTTCCTTTATTGCAGACCTGCCGATCGACGGAACCTATTATGTGAAGGAGCTGTATGCACCGGATGGATTTGTCACCACCGGAGAAGAGCAGGAATTTGTTTTTGAGTATCAGGGAGACAAAGAAGCAGAAGTGTCCTATGAGTTCGTATTTGAAGATGAGCCGACAACCGTAAAACTTTCCAAAACCGATCTGACCACAGGCGAGGAACTGCCGGGAGCCAGATTACAGCTGACGGATGAAACCGGATCTGTGGTTGAGGAATGGACTTCCACAGAAGAAACGCACATCATCAAGGAACTGGTCGTAGGAAAATCTTATACCCTGACAGAAACCAAGCCGGCCGATGGATACGTTACTGCAGAAAGCATCACATTCACCGTGGAAAATACAGCAGAGATCCAGAAACAGGTGATGGAAGATGATGTGACCAAAGTGGAGATCAGCAAAACGGATATTACCGGAGATACTGAGATCGAAGGAGCCAAACTGACCATTACAGATGAGAATGGCAAGGTTGTAGTGAGCTGGACTTCCGGAAAAGAGCCGCACTATATCGAAAAACTTCCAATTGGCAAATACACCTTGAAAGAAGAGCAGGCTCCAAACGGTTATGTCGTAGCGGAAGAGATCACCTTCGAGGTGGCAGACACCGCAGAGATCCAGAAGGTAGCCATGAAAGACGATACTGCAAAGGGACGTCTGATTGTTGAGAAAACGGATAAGGAAACCGGAGCCGCACTGAAAGGGGCAGAATTTGAACTGAGGGATGCCGATGGCAAAGTGGTAGAAACACCGACCACCGATGAAAACGGCCATGCAACCAGCGGACTGCTTGCAATCGGAACTTATAAGGATGGCAAGTTTGACAAGGCAGCCACTTATTATCTGGTTGAGACCAAAGCACCGGAAGGATACCAGCTGGACGAAACGAAGCATGAAGTGACATTTACTTATGTAGATGACAAAACCCCAGTGATTGAAGTCATCCAGAAAGTGACCAATGAGAAACTGCCGGAGGACACCCCGGTTGTAAGCAACCCGAAAACAGGCGATGACACCAACCTCTGGATTCCGGCCCTGTGCCTGATTCTTTCCGCAGGCGGTCTGATTGGTATGAGTGTGGCATCCAGAAGAAAGAAGAAAAAAGGGGGCAGATAGGCTGAAACAATTATATTTTGCGTATGGAAGCAACATGGATCTGGACCAGATGGCATATCGGTGCCCAAAGGCGGAGGTGGTAGAAACCATCCGCCTGGAGGGGTATCGGCTGACCTTTGCAGGTGCAGGGAGCGGTCTTGCCACCATCTTCCCGGAAGAGGGAAGCCATGTGGACGGCGTCCTCTGGTCACTGACCGGGGACTGTGAAAAGAGCCTGGATCTTTATGAAGGCTATCCTGATTTTTACGACAAACAGGAGATCACCGTCAAGGACAAAGCTGGGAAAGAAATCAAAGCGATTGTCTATATTATGACAAAAGACTATATGCAGAACTTTAATCCGCCCGGACAGTCTTACCTGACCGGGATCTTAAAGGGCTGCAGACAGAATCAGATTCCGACAGAGCCGATCCTGAAAGCAGCGAGGAAACCGCCTGTGCCGGGACAGACACAGAAGAGCCAGCCAAAGAAATCGAGGAAAGCCGGCCAGGAACGATGAAAGAAAAACCAAAGACAGGAATCTTACAGAGGTTTTTCAAGATTATCTGCCTTGCAGTGACGCTGACAAGTGCCGGGTTTTTGATTTACCATATGGTATATCTCCCAATGGAGAACAAAAAGCTGGTGGCAGAGCTGAAAGGGAATTTCCCGGAGCCGGAAGCTCCGGGAGCCTCAGGCTCTGAAAAGAAAGACCAACCAGCTGGAAGAAAATGCCCGGTGGCTGCGGTAGACCTTGTTTCTCTTCGGGAACAATACCCGGATGTGCAGGGATGGCTGACAATACCGGATACCGGGATTGATTATCCGGTGCTTCAGTCCGAACAGGAGAATGGGGAGTTTTACCTGAAACGGAATTACAAAAAGGAATATGACATCAACGGAAGCCTGTTTTTACAGGCAGACTGCAAAGTGTCTGAAAGTCGGAACCTTATCATTTACGGTCACAACATGAACAGTGGGGCAATGTTCGGAAATCTGGACTTATATGCAGATGAAACATATTATCAGGAGCATCCCTTTGCTTATCTTCAGACAGAGGATAGCATTCAGGAATATCGAATTGTCACGGTGCTGAAAGCAGACCGGGATCTGTTCCCGTTCCAGCAAAAACTTCCAGATGCGGCGGCTGTGCAGGAGTACTTAAAAGCAGCCAGGCAGAGAGAAGTGTTCGAAACCGGGGATGATTACCTGAAGTGTATATACGATAAGGTTTTGACGCTCATTACGTGTTCGTATGAGTGGAACGGTGCCAGGAACATCGTCCTGGCGGTGCCGGTTTCCGGGGCAGTGTGGAGTCAGAAGTGTTCGTAAGTACCCGAAAAGTGCAGAAAATGAGACAAATAATGACCGCACGGGCAGGGATGTGTTCAAAACAGGGGAGTATGTTCAAACTGTATATGTATACAGCCATCGCACCGATCCCGCTGGCAACCTTTGCCGGGGAGCCAACCCAGTCTGTAGGAAAGAACTTTATCCGTTCCTACGCCGGGGTATGTCTGGAAGGTGCCATCATCGCACTGGCCTGCATCATCTTTTCGGTGTTTGCGGCAAGTCCGCCGGCCATCGGGGACACCAGCCTGTCCGCCGTGACCATTGTCTGGAATTATGTCGGGGAACTGGTCTTTAACCTGCTTGTACTTGTCGGGGCAGTCAAGGCATCCGACCGGATCGTAAAAGAAATCATGGGATTATAGGAGGCGAAAAAAATGGAAGAACCAAAGACACTGATCTACGACTGGCAGTATGGCCGGGAGGAATTATTTCTCAGGGTAGACAGTTACATGAGCGATGACAATCTCTATATCGGGCTTTACCATATGGAAGATGGATACCCGGAAAGCTTTGCAGACCTTACGGTAAACCTGCCTTTTGCTCCGCTGGGCGGTATCAATGAAGCCTATATCGACCACAATTTCAGCAAAGAAAAGCTTCGTTTTATAAAGCAGCATAAGCTGGGAACGATACAGCCGGAGGACCTTCCCGGCTGGGCCAAGCATGGCCTTACTGCGATTCAGCAGGAACAGGCCAAAAAGAAAACCGCAAAGGAGCGTGAGCGATGATGGATTACAGAGAAAACGCCGGATATATCATTACGGATTCCTGTCATGTGGGCGACAGCGAATTTGTCTTGGGTGTTCATTTGACAGCGCCCCAGCAGTTTGTCACCTGGAAATGTAGTAACCGGACGGACTACGATTGGGGCCACTATTTCAGCGACCTGTTTTCCGCGCAGAAGGATTTGGTGGCGCGGGCGCAGGAGGAGGTGCAGTGCCTGGAGGAACAGCGGCAAAACACCATTGCGCCGGAGGCCCCGCCCTATTCCCCATGGGGCAAAGTCCAGGAGTGCGAAACGCTCTGCCCCGGCGTTTATTCCGTTTCTACCCCAGGGCATGGCGGCGTTATGGTGCGGCGGGAGCTGGCGGAAAAGGTATTCCGAAAAGAAGCGATGGGCTGCGGTTTTATAGCGAGCGGTTATCTTTGCTTTGAGGAAGATAATGACGCGCAGGTGGCTCTCCGGGAGCTGATGGATAAAAAGATGATCCAGGCTCCGGTGAACGGGCGCTTTGCCCCCGGTGCGTATGAGGCTGTTATCAATAGCAGCGTGCAAATTCACCACCCCGAATATTGGCAGGCAAGGGAAAAAGCCATATCGGAGCAAAAACGACAAGCGAAAAAGAAAGGACGTGAGCGATAATGGAACTGACAATTACC
>OHXW01000366.1_pt1 | contig 13519 bp, 13 predicted proteins | sample 1580031 | NCBI WGS metagenome assembly OHXW01 (sample SAMEA3882523, study PRJEB24775) | human gut metagenome | biome: human-associated habitat; feature: intestine environment; material: feces | place: Netherlands | collected 2009/2010
TGTTGTACCACTCGATCAGCTGCTTGTAGGTGCCGATCGGTGAAGAACCGGTGGCAAGTCCGAGCACAGATTCCGGTTTTAAGATTATCTGTGCGGAGATAATGTTGGCCGCCTTGCGGCTCATTTCGTCATAGTTTTTTGTTTTATAAATACGCATAGTGGTCTCCTCCTTAAAATTGCGTTTCCTGCATTTGTTAAGTTGATTATAGGATGCAAAATTGGAAAAATCCATAGGGTTTGGGCAAATGGAAAGAACAATCCCCAAAAACGGAAAAAAAGAAAAATCGTGTGTGCTTTTGAAAGAACTTTCAAAAATATATGATATAATGAAATAAAATTACAGATCGGGTTATGGACATAGAGTTATATATCCCGTTGGACGTGGGCACCATAAACTCTGATGTTCCGCAAGTAACTGAGGAAGCAGGAAAAGGAGAAAACGCGTATGCAGACTTATGGAAGCAGTGTTGTGCCGATGATCGAGGCAAATTATGAGATGTTTACGGTGGTGGAGAAAACAATCGCCGATTTTTTTATTTCGAATGAAAAAGAGATGGATTTTTCATCGGGACGCATGGCAAAGATGCTACATGTTTCAGAAGCATCTCTGTCACGCTTTGCCAAGAAAATGGGTTACAGCGGATACCGGGAGTTTATTTACAACTACCAGCCCTCGATCGCGGAGCGACCGAATGTGGAGGAACAGACCATCCACGTCCTGTATTCGTATGAGGAATTGCTGCAAAAAACATACAGCTTAATCCGCGAACCACAGATCAAACATGTGTCCCAGCTAATCGGGGAACATACGCGCATTTTTTTGTATGGATTTGGCAGTTCTGGGCTGGCGGCACAGGAGTTTCAACTTCGGTTGCTGCGGCTTGGCATGGATGCGGAGGCAATCACGGAACTGCACCAGATGGTATTGAATGAAGCGCGTATCACAAACGCGTGCCTCGTGATCGGCATCAGCCTAAGCGGCGCGACGCGCGAGCTCATTGATGCACTTGACCGGGCGAAAGCGCGTGGGGCAGCGGTCATATATCTGACTTCCTCCAACGCAGAGCGGGAAAAACGGACGTATGAGGAGATCGTGCTCGCACCGGTAAAAAAGAACCTCGAATACGGAAATGTCATTTCCCCGCAATTTCCGATCCTGCTGATCCTTGATCTGATCTATGCCCAGCTTTTAAAAGAAGATCGGCGCAGCACGGAAGCGCAGTACGATACGCACATCTGGGAGAGGATCAAGGACTATCATGTTGGATAGATGTGGTTTTAAAAACCAGATTGACAGGAAAAATCATACATTTATACTAAATGTGTAGTCGAATTTTGGTTTAAAGTAAGATTACTCTTCTTCCGGGTATTTCATACCCCAGTTGTTTCGAATTTCAGTCATGATATGCATAACATCCTGTGAATAATTAAGATGCATAAGTGATTCAATTGTGGATAAATCGCCGGAGCATACAGCGGCTTCCATGTCAGCAACTTCATAGCTTAAGGCATCTGCAGTTTCTCCTGCGGAAATAGTTTCTTTATGTCCGTCCCCGGTGTAAGTAATGGTTGCTTCCATAGCTCTTGGGTATTCAAAGATCTCGATGTAACCCTTATCGAATGCGATGGTTGCGCGCTTTGGCTGCTTTGCGTGAAGCGATAAGGTGACGGTTGCCATCTCGCCGGCTGGGTTCATAAGAAGGATGCCTGCCTGTTCATCCACGCCGGTTGGTGCGTATTTTACCTGTGAAAGTACCTGATCGGCAGTTTCGACAAAGAACCAGCGGATCAGGGATAAGGCGTAAACGCCAATATCTAACATAGCGCCTCCGGCCAGATTGCGGTTAAAAAAGCGATTATTCATATCATATTCTTTATAGCTGCCGAAGTTTACCTGAATCAGACGAAGTGGTCCAAGGGTGCCGAAGCTTATGATCTCTGCAAGTTTGCGGTAGATCGGCATGTGGAAAATGGTCATGGCTTCCGCCAGAATGACATGATTTTTTTCCGCAAGGGCAATGGCCTCATCCAGTTCGTTTGAATTTAAGGTGATGGATTTTTCGCAGAGGACATGCTTTCCGTTTGCCAGTGCTTGACGCAGATATTGAATATGCGTATTATGTGGGGTAGAGATGTAGATAATGTCTACATCCGGATCGGTAAAGACATCTTCAAGGCGATCATATACCTTGGAAATCTGGTATTTTTCCGCGAATGCTACTGCTTTTTCGTGTGTGCGGTTTGCGACGGAATACAGATGGCGGTTTTGCCTGGCAAGTGCAGTGGCAAGTTCGTTTGCAATGACACCACAGCCAAGGGTTGCCCAGTTCAATGGTTTCATAGATAATTCCTCCTTCATTTGCATTTATACTCCTTTTTACGCGCTCATTTTAGCATGAAAGGGCAGACGGTGCAAGTCAAGGAAGGATAAGTGGAATGTTTTACAGGAAAGGAAAAATATGTATCGGATATTAGTTGTGGAAGATGATGAGGATATAATAAAATTATTAAAAATATATTTAGAAGAGTTAACTTTAAGGAGTTAGCTCTTTTTTATAAAAGGGGGATTTAAAAATGAAATTAGGCTTTATAGGATTAGGAAATATGGCATCTGGTGTTGATGGATATAAGGCTTCCGTTCCACAATGGATTTTACTGGTGCACAGAGATCCGGAAAGTTTCGAAGCTGCCAATCATATTTGTCTCTTCGATGAATGACAATATGAATCTGGTGATGGCGATCAATATGGGCGGGGATGATTTCATCATAAAACCGTTTGATCTGAATGTGCTGACAGTAAAGATTCAGGCGATGCTACGCCGGACTTATGAATTTGCAGGGGAAAGCCATATGCTTGAGCATCAGGGGGTGTGGCTGAATCTGTCGGATGGGACACTGACCTACGAAGAGCAGATACTGGAGTTAAGCAAAAATGAGCGGAAGATTTTGCAGACGCTGCTTGAAAATCCGGGGGCAATTGTAACGAGGGAGAATCTGATGATGGCATTGTGGGAAAGTGATGTGTATGTGGATGAAAACACATTGTCGGTCAATGTGAACCGGCTGCGAAGAAAACTGGAAACGATTGGATTGACAAATTTTATTTTAACACGAAAAGGAATCGGTTATCAGATTAAAAAGTGATCAGGAAATGAGGCGCACATTGAGGGCATACATAAAGCAGTATTTAAACAGATACAAAGGCGGTCTTGCACTTGTGGCAGGGCTTATGATCTTCCACATTTTTGTGCTTTACATTTGTGGCATACCCGCTGCGGATATCCGATATTTTGCGGGACTGGAACTTGTATTTTTTGTGCTGGCCGCTGTATTTTGCGGGATACGGTACTGGTATCGCCTGCGGACAGTAAAAAGGCAGATCCGGGATTATATGCAGGGCATGCAGGCACTTTCAGATACGGAGGATGCGCTGGAGGAAGTGTATATGGATGCGCTTGAACAACTGCAGAATAAGCGGCAGGAGGAAAAGGGAGCATACAGGAACCTGCAGCGGGAAATGGAAGAATATTATGCTCTGTGGGTGCATCAGATCAAAACGCCGATCTCCGCGATGCGTCTGCTTTTGCAGAGGGAAGAACAAAAACAGACAGATCCGGATGAAACAGCGGGAATGGAAAAAAGTGTGTTGTATGACATGCAGCAGGAATTATTCTGGATTAACCAGTATGTCAATATGGCACTTCAGTACCAGCGGATGAATTCCGGTATGAATGATCTGGTGCTTGAGATGGTTTCAGCGGATCAGGTGGTGCGCACTGCGATCCGGAGGTTTGCGCTGATTATGATTCGTAAAAAGATTGCCATTCACTATGAGGAATGCCGGGAGATGGTGCTCTCGGATGAAAAGTGGCTGGAATTTGTTGTGGAGCAGATTTTGTCCAATGCGATTAAGTACAGCGGCGAAAATCGCGCGGTTACAATACAGATAAACCGGAATGAAGCCGACAATACCTGTGAACTTGTGATCTCTGATCAGGGAATCGGCATCCGGAAGGAGGATCTGCCAAGGATTTTTGAAAAAGGTTATACCGGGTATAACGGACGGGCAGATAAAACTTCGACGGGAATCGGACTTTATCTGTGCCGGGAGATTACCAAAAAGCTTGGGCATGGGATTATGATCACATCCGAAATTGGAAAAGGTACGGATGTGACAATTGTATTTGAAAGAAATAATTTGGATGTCCGAGATTAAGTGTTTTGACGTGGGAGACAAATAACATGGATACTCGGGATGTAAAAACAGGTATCTTACACAAATGTAAGATACAAAGCCGAAATGTAAGACAAATCAATGGCTTGCATTTCGGTTTTTTGCTATTCTGAAATTGTAAAAAAGGGACAGAGTTATTTTTATGAAAACAGTAGAAAAAAGGACAGATTTATAAGGAGTAAAAATCATGACAATTTTAGAAGTGCATAATCTGAAAAAAGTTTATACGACGAGATTTGGTGGCAATCAGGTGCAGGCACTGCGAAACATCCAGTTCTCGGTAGAGGAAGGCGAGTATGTCGCGATCATGGGCGAGTCCGGATCGGGCAAGACAACACTTTTGAATATTCTGGCGGCGCTTGACCGTCCGACGGAGGGAGAAGTACTGCTGAACGGGAAAAACCTTGTGACGGTGCGGGAAAAAGAAATTGCAGCATTTCGGCGGGAGCATCTTGGCTTTGTGTTTCAGGATTTTCATCTGCTTGACAATTTTTCGCTGAAGGACAATATTTTCCTGCCGCTGGTGCTCTCAAATGTGCCTTATAAGCAGATGAATGAGTGGCTTTATCCAATTGCGCAGAAACTTGGCATTGTGGATATTCTGGAGAAGTATCCGTATGAGGTGTCCGGTGGACAAAAACAGCGTGCGGCGGTGGCGCGGGCAATCATCACAAAGCCGGAGCTGATCCTTGCGGATGAACCGACAGGAGCTTTGGACTCCAAGGCAACCGACAGCCTGCTGACGCTGTTTTCGCAGATCAATAAGGAGGGGCAGACGGTTCTTATGGTAACGCACAGTACCAAGGCGGCGAGCCATGCAAACCGGGTGCTTTTTATCAAGGACGGGGAAGTTTTCCACCAATTGTACCGCGGAAGCATGAGTAATGAACAATTGTATGCAAAGATTTCGGAAACATTGACCGTTCTGACGACAGGTGGTGAGAACTATGAATAATCTGTATGTACGGCTGGCAAAAAACAACCTGAAAAATAACAAATCACTGTATGTTCCTTATATGGTTGCGGGAATGATCACGGTGCTTATGTTTTACATTATGATGTTTATCAACAACAGTGCCGGGCTTTAAAAAATGCGCGGAGCCTTTTATATTACAACAATCATGTCGTTTGGTGTGATTGTGGTAGGCGTTTTCTCGTATATCTATATTTTTTATACAAACAGCTTTATCAGTAAAAGGCGTAAAAAAGAGATGGGAATTTACAATATTCTCGGGATGGAAAAGCGGCATATTGCGAAAGTGCTTGCCATTGAGACGGTGTTTACCGCGTTTGTCTCGATCGTCGGAGGCATTGTTGCTGGAATTTTGTTTTCCAAACTGGCACTTATGCTGATTTACCGGATTCTGGGGATTCAGGTGACGATCGAATTTTCCGTTCCGCCGTCTGCCGTGAAAAATACCGTGCTGGTGTTTGGTATTTTGTATATGATGACGCTTTTTTACAATCTGATGCAGATGAAACTGGCAAATCCGGTGGAACTTTTGCGGGGCAGCAGTGTGGGGGAAAAGGAGCCGAAAACGAAGTGGCTTATGGCAATTTTAGGAGTAGTATGTCTCGGTGCGGGATATGCAATTGCCATTACGACAGAGCAGCCAATGAAAGTGATCAGCCTGTTTTTTGTGGCAGTGCTTCTGGTGATCGCTGGAACATATATGCTGTTTACGGCGGGCAGTATTGCGGTGTTAAAGCTGCTGCGGAAAACCCATGGATTTTATTACAAAAAAAAGCATTTTATTGCGGTATCGACGATGATGTACCGGATGAAGCAGAATGCGGCGGGGCTGGCAAGCATCTGTATTTTATCGACAATGGTGATGGTCATGGTGTCTACCACGGTCTGTATGTTTGCGGGTCTTGATGATGAGATTAACATACTCTATCCGTATGAGATCAACGTGCAGACCGGCTATTCTGAGGTGAAGGAAAATGTATCGGAGCAGAGTTCGGATATTATACAGTTTATAGAGGATACGGGAACAAACGTGACGGACAGTGAGAGTTATTCGTATCTGAATTTTGCGATGACGTTGGAGAAAGATTCTCTTACGATTGGGCAGAAACCGACAAATGCGAGCCTGTATTTTTTGACGCGGGATAATTTCCTTCGGATGGATCACACGCTGACAGAGGCGGATGTGCCAAAGGTAGAAGCCGGAAAAATTCTTATCTTCCGGGAAAAACGGTTCCAGTCTACGAAAACATTGCGTGGAGATCAGATACAGATTCTTGGAGAAACGTTTACCGTACAGCAAAATGGATACTGTAAGAATCGCAGCAATGGAGGGGCTATTTCGTTCATGGATGGGGTTTATTATATCGTTGTGGATCATATGCAGACGCTGCAGAAGTTGCAGAAACTGGCGATCGCTTAGGCAAATACAGAGAATGTCAGTGCGTATGCCTATGAAAATGTACTTGGAATCAATATTACCGGAACGGAGACAGAAAAGATCGCGTGCAGCGGAAACGTGGAGAATTATTCCTCTGGGGAAAAATATGGCGTTGTCTGGCGGCGCGTGCGCGGCAGGGCAGTAAACCGGAAGGAGCTGCTGGCACTGTACGGAGGGTTTTTCTTCCTTGGGATTTTCCTTGGCACCGTCTTTCTGGCAGTGACAGTGATGATTATTTTCTACAAACAGGTATCGGAGGGGTACGAGGACAAGGAGCGATACCGGATCATGGAACAGGTGGGCATGAGCAATGTCGAGGTGAAGTCGGCGATCGAGACGCAGATCCGCATGGTGTTCTTTCTGCCGATCGTGGTGGCAGTACTGCATGTCGTGGCGGCATTTCCACTGATCCGCAGAGTGCTTTCCCTGTTGATTATGGACAGCGGGCAGTTGTTTGTCTGGTGTCTCGTTACAACGGTACTTGCATTTGCGGTTATCTATTATGTGGTATTCCGGATCACTTCAAAAATTTATTACCGCATTGTGGGCAATCAGGTGCGCTGAATTATTTGTGGAAAGTCACAGGCAGCATAACGGAAAATACATTTTTGTCCCCCTGCCGTTCTACGGTAATTTTGCCGGAATGGTTCGTGACAATAGAGTGCGCAATGGACAGACCGAGTCCAAAATGACCGTTATCCGCGCGTGCTTCGTCTGCACGGAAAAAACGTTCAAACAGGCGGTCACGGATTTCTTCCGGAATCGGATTGCCGGTATTTTCCACGGATAAATAAAACTTACGGTTGTGGATATGGGCGTGAATTTCTATACTTCCGTTTTCCGGGGTATAGCTTAATGCGTTATTTAACAGGATGGAAGCGAGATTTTGAATCTGACTCTCGTTTCCATCCATTTTCATTTGTTCCTGAACATCAATGGAAAGCGCAATGTGTTTTTCAAAAGCAACACTTTCCATTGGATAGATAATGTCAAGCAGTGCGTCATCTACAGGGAAAACTGCATGGGTATTCTGGATCTGTGGGGCATCCAGCCGCGTGAGCGTGAGCATTTTCTGGACAAGAGAGATCATCCGGGAAGTTTCCTGCTGAATATACAACAGATGTTTATTGTCCCTGCCTACTTCAGAAGATAACAGTTCGGCATTGGCGCTGATGACGGAGAGAGGGGTTTTCAGTTCATGACTGGCATTGGAAATAAATTTTTTCTCGGATAAAATTGTATTTTCAATCGGTTTTACCATCCAGCGGGAAAGTGCTTTGGAGGAAATGGTAAATACAATAATACCGAGAATTGCCAGAATAAAACAGAGAGAGATCGTCGGAAGTGTTGCTTTTAAAGCAGGTGTTCCGCTGAGCATCAAAACATAATATTGTCCTTTTTTGGCGCGAAGATGATTTACAGAGACATAACGCCTGATAAATACATATTTCTTACTATTGGATATGAGAGCTTTTCCCTGTTTTAAAAGATAACTGTCGGAGACATCAGAAAAAGTGTCAAACATGATATCCATTTCATTGGATTCATCAATAGAAAAAAGACAATAGGAAATATGATCAAGTTCGGACGGAGACGTCTGTCCATTAGAGATGACAAATGCATCCCATGTAGTATAGTGGAGAGCGGCACGAACGGTTTGCTGGAGATCACTCAGATTGTTCCGGTAGGAGTTGTTGACAAAAAGCAGTAAAATAACAAGCCAGATGATGGTAAGCAGGAACATAAAAAGTGTACTGATTCTCTTTTGTAAAGATTTAATCATCGGAAACCTCCATAATATAACCGACTCCGCGAATGGCGCGGAGTGTCACATTGACTTGCAGGTGGTGAAATTTCCGCCGCAGGAAAGAAACATATACTTCCACATTATTGTATTCTGCATTGGAATCGAATCCCCAGATTTTTGTGGTAATCTGGTTTTTCTCGAGAACCTGATTACAGTTATTCATAAAAAACTCCAGCAGTTGCATTTCTTTTCCGGATACCTGGACAGATTTTTTGGTCTGTGTGTTGCAGATTTCGCAGGTAGCGGGATCGTAGGAGAGATTTCCAACGACCGGGGATAAACACGATATCCTTTGAATGAATTTTTGGAGTTCCGGGTTCATTCTTTCTGCGGCGGAAATGAGCCTCGATTTTCAGAAGAAGTACGGAAAGGCTGAACGGTTTCGTCATATAATCGTCCGCACCGGTAGTAAATCCCTGTATCTTATCATCAATTTCTGTTTTTGCGGAGAGAATGAGTACCGGAACATTGTCTCCATCCCTGCGCAGGGCAGATAGAACTTCATAACCGTTCATTTTCGGAAGCATGAGATCTAAGATAACCATATCATAAATGCCGGTTGAGGCATGCTCATAGCCGAGCTGTCCATCGTTTGCAATATCTACTGCATAGTTTTCGTTTTGTAGAGCTTCTGCAATGGTATCCGCAAGCAGGACGGAGTCTTCAATTACTAAAATTTTCAATTGGAATCCCCTTTGCTAAATCAAAATAATTATTGTTGTATTTGGAATTTATTATAACGAATCTTGGAAATCTTGCAATCATAATTTTTATTTTTGGATGAATAAAAAAAGTTAAAAAGAAAATTGATATGTTTTCAAGGTTCATTCAAGGAATATTTTATATTATAACAAATGTAAAACATTGGAAAGGAATAAAGCCATGAAAACCTTATATTTGCATATTGGAACAACAAAGACAGCAACAACGTCTATTCAGAGATTTTTAGAAGAAAACAAAGACGTACTGCAAAAATATGGGTATTGCTTTCCTGATTCACTGCATGTGTATCCAAGAGCAAATAAAAGGAGAAATGCACACTTTCTGGTTGCAAAAGTGTGGGATGCAGACGGTAGCAGAAACCAATCGAAGGAAAAGGAATATTTTGAAGAGGGGTTACAGCAGATCAGAACCGCATTTGGGACATACGATCATGTGATACTGACAGATGAATCCATCTGGCATGCGTTAAGCTACTCAAAAAAATCACTTCTTCAGGAATTAAAAAAGGAGGCGGATGAACAGAAGTATCAGATTAAGGTAATTGTATATCTGCGCAGACAGGATGGCCTGCTGATTTCGCGATGGAACCAGGAGGTGAAGCAAAACTTTAATAGTGTCGCTGTTATGACATGTGAAGAGTATCTTGCTGCATCAGAGAAAAAAGAAAAAAAGATTTACCAATATGCACAGAAACTGGATGAGATTGCAGCTGTCATAGGAAAAAATAATTTAATAGTCAGGAGATTTTCTCCGAAGAGCTGGAAAGACGGATCAATCATTCATGATTTTATGCATGAGATCGGATTGGACGTCACAGAGAAATTTCAGGAATTGGAAGAAAGTGAAAATCTCCGGTTAGATAAAAATACCACGGAAATTAAGAGAATACTCAATAAGAGTGAATTTCTCACAGAAAAAGAAATTTCTTATTTTCGTAGATTTTTGAAGGAAATCTCAAAAGATTACATAAAAGAAGAAAATACAGAAATGCTTGCAAAAGAGGAATTGCAGCAGTTTCTGGAATTGTATGCGAAGGAAAATGAACGGGTAGCCGAGGAATATATCGGGGATGGACAGCCTTTGTTTTCGAATGAAGTTAAAGATTTACCAAAATGGAATCCGCAAAATGAAAAAATGCAGGAAGAAATTATTCAGTTCTTTGCAGCAGTTACTATGGATCTCAGAAGAACGAATGAAATTCAGCGTCAGAAAATAAACCAGCAGGAAAAAAGAATCAGACAGCTGGAAAAGAGGGCAAATGAATTTGTGATGTTCCGGGACAAAGCAAAGCATCCGTTTCGGACGATCTGGAAAAAATTATTTCGATAAAAGGGACTAGGCAGATGACAGAGGGTTTCAATACACAAAGAGATGAAAAAACAGACAGCAGACACAATCTTACATGGCATATGATGGATATTAACAGGCAGAAGCGCGAAAAGCAGATGCAGCAGAAGGCTTTTACCATCTGGATGAGCGGATTGTCCGGTGCAGGAAAGTCTACAATAGCAAATGCACTGGAGAAGCGTCTGTATGCGATGGGAAAAAAAACGATGCTTTTGGATGGAGATAATGTGCGGATGGGCTTAAACAGCAATCTTGGTTTTTCCGATGAGGACCGGGTAGAAAATATCCGGCGGATTGCAGAGGTTGCAAAGCTGATGAATGATGCAGGCCTGATCGTGATTACCGCATTTATTTCTCCGTACCGGCATGATCGCGAGAATGCAAAACAGATTATCGGAGACGGTTTTCGGGAAGTTTATGTCAGCACTTCCATTGAAGAGTGTGAAAAGAGGGATGTAAAAGGATTGTATAAGGCTGCGCGGGAAGGAAAAATTGCGCAGTTTACAGGAATTACCAGCCCTTATGAAATTCCGGAACATGCAGATGTTGTCGTAGATACCGCGGAGATGGATGTGGAAACATGTGTGAATCATATATTGGAGCAACTGAAAAGTCTGTTGCGAGAATCCGTGTGAGTCAGGCAGGACAGTTTATCCGGTCAATGTTTTGGATCGGATGTATTGGATTTGGCGGAGGAAGCGCACTTATTCCAGTTATTGAAAAAGAGATTGCAGATCGACAGGGAATAGACGAAAAACAGAATATTGACAAAGATGTGGTGGTTGCAAGTATTACACCGGGAGCACTTCCGGTAGAGATTGCAGCGTCTATCGGGCGCCGCAAATTTGGAATCAGGGGAATGATCGCAGGTGCTGTCATGATGGCATTGCCGGGAGCGTTGATGACGGTGGCTCTGGTAGCGGTGTTGTCTGTATTTCAGGAAAAAATCCTTTCTGTTGTAAATATGATTTCCATAGGAGTCTCTGTTTTTATTTTGTATCTGTTGTTTTCTTATATCAGAAAAATGTTAAAAGACTGCGGGGAAGACGGAAAACACAGAAAGATGAAAGCGATTTTTTTAATGCTTGGGGTTTTTGTACTGTCTTTTTTTATTTCTTCGGTGCAGGTACTGATACTGGCATTTTTCAGCATTTTTTTCACCAGAGGCAATTATAGCAAAAGGAATCTGATAATTCTTACCGGCATTATTGGCAGTTATCTGTTGACACATGTACAAGTGTTTTCGTTTGATCTGTCCGGATGGCATCCTGTGGTTGATATTGTGATGGGAATACTTGGATGTTATGGCATTTTCTGTAATATAGCAGATACCGGATGGAAAAGAGAGAAGAATTGGGGTATAATTGCAAAGGATGTTGGAACATGGGTTGTATTTGCGGCAGTTTTCGTCGTTCCCGTCTGGTTTGTAAACCATAAGATCATGTGTTTTTCCGGCAGGGGAATTTTGTCTGCATGGATGTCCTTTGGCGGTGGTGATGCATATATGACCATAGCGGATGGAATTTTTGTGGGAGGAGGAATGATCACTTCCCAGCAATATTACAATCATATTGTTCCGGCGGTAAATGTATTGCCCGGATCTATTTTGTGTAAAACCCTGGCGGCAGCCGGATATTATACAGGATGGAACCTGACACAGAACATAGGAGTTGGATTATTATTTTCTATAGCAGGTTTTGGATGCAGTATTGCCGCGTCATGCAGTATTTTTATGCTTGCATATCATCTGTATGATTATCTGATCACATTACAGGTATTTCGTATTATTCGAAAATGGATCAGACCAATCATCGGTGGTCTGTTAATGAAAATCATGGTGATGCTTTGCTTGCAGAATATAGGTATGGTGATGACTTTTATGAAATAAATGCACAAACAGGAGATATGGAAATTGAGATTTACAAAAGCAAAAATTGTAGCAGCAGGAATGATACTGGCAGGAATCTGTATGATTGCACCACAGCAGCTGAGGGCAGAGGTACTTCAGGAACAGATGGATGGTGTGATGGGACAAAGCATCAAAGAAGAGATGGATGATACACAGATTTCAGACGTGGATACGCAGAGGGACGGATTGTTGTCCACATATGCCATGCCACGGCTGCTGGGGGCATCTAAAGCATCTTCCGGATATACACAGGATTTTCTGGATGGTTCTTTTACTTCGAAAGTGGATTATACAAGTGTTACCTATTATCACAAATCGGACTATGAAGATGCGCAGCTTTTGAACGGAATAGATGTCTCCTGGTGGCAGGCAAAAAATAAAAAAACAACAGCACTTAACTGGGAAAAAATACATGATGCAGGGATAGATTTTGCATTTGTCCGTGTAGCGTCAAGGGACACTTCCGATGGAAGTATTTATGAAGATACGGCTGCGGATTCCCATATTCAGGCGGCACTTGAAAACGACATCAATGTCGGTCTGTACATATTTTCACAGGCACTGACAGAAAAAGAGGCAAAACAGGAAGCAGAATATGTGCTGGATCTGGCAGATAAATACGGCTGGGATGTGACCCTTCCGATTGTTATAGACAGGGAAAAAGGAAGTCACAACCGCCTGACAGGGGGGAAACTCTCCAAAGCAAAAGAGACAGCGGTCTGCCAGTCATTTGCAGATACGATTTCCGATGCGGGATATCAGCCGGTTGTTTATGCTTCATATGCATGGATCAAATCCTATATTGATACAGATTCCCTGGAGGATTGCGGCATCTGGATTGCGCGGTACAATAATACGACAACGAGCAATGCAAAAAGAGGGGAACCTTATGCAGACACAGCATATGACTATGAATTCTGGCAGTATTCATCCGTTGCAAAAGTGAGTGGATATACGGGAAATCTGGACGTAAATTTCTGGTACAAGGACACCAGTGCAAAAACCGGAGGATTGAAAGCAACTGTGGGGAATGCATTTGACCCGGTAAAACTAAGCTGGGGCAAAGCTGCCGATGATGTAACCGGAT
>OHXW01000367.1_pt1 | contig 13507 bp, 14 predicted proteins | sample 1580031 | NCBI WGS metagenome assembly OHXW01 (sample SAMEA3882523, study PRJEB24775) | human gut metagenome | biome: human-associated habitat; feature: intestine environment; material: feces | place: Netherlands | collected 2009/2010
AAGCGTCATCAAAAATCCGGGAACCTCAAAAAATTTCATCAGGTGGATAAAAATACCTGAAAGTCGCTGTTTGGCGTCCGCAAACGGAATTTTACCGTTTTGCGGACGCTTTTTTGTTATTTACTTGTTTTTATTGTCGTATAATGATAAAATATTTTATTAAAGCATTTTGATTTTTTTCGGATAGGGCAGATAATAATGCAGACTAAACTTATTAAAGCAAATGACAGCAATATAAATGAGACGGCACTTCTCGCAGGCGAGATACTCAGAAACGGCGGTATCGTGGCAATACCCACCGAAACCGTGTACGGACTTGCCGCAAACGCGCTGTCCGGCGAGGCAGTAAAAAAGATTTTTGAGGCAAAGGGCAGACCGCAGGATAATCCGCTGATAGTTCACGTTACGGATATATCAGAGGTCACGCCGCTTGTTAAGAGCATACCCGACGAAGCGCGCCGCCTAGCCGAAAGGTTCTGGCCGGGACCTCTCACCATGATAATGCCGAAGAGCGACCTCATTCCCGACGAGACATCGGGAGGGCTTTCGACCGTGGCTGTGCGTTGCCCGTCACACCCCGTGGCAAGGGCAATAATAAAGGCGGCGGGAGTTCCGCTTGCCGCGCCGAGCGCAAATATTTCGGGCAGACCGAGTCCCACAAACGCAAAATACGTTTTTGAAGATATGAACGGCAAAATAGATATGATAGTTGACGGCGGTCAGAGCGAGGTCGGTGTTGAATCAACCGTGGTAACATTGGCTCAAAAGCCGGCAAGACTTTTAAGACCGGGCGGAATTACCGCAGAACAGCTTAAAAGCGTGCTCGGCGAAGTGGTTATAGACGACGCTGTGCTCCATATGCTGAAGTCGGGAGAAAAAGCTGCGTCTCCGGGTATGAAGTATAAGCATTACGCACCCAAGGCAGACGTTACGATTGTCAAAGGCAGTTTCGACGCTTTTCGCCGTTTTGTGGCGGAAAAGGGTGACTGCTTTGTGCTATGCTTTGAGGGTGAGGAAAAATATTTTAAAAATTATGTCACATACGGCAGAGCCGACGACCCCTCGTCACAGGCTAACAGATTGTTTGACGCTCTGCGTGAGCTTGACGAAAAGGGCGCAAAAACCGTTTATGCACGTGACCCCGGGACGAGCGGCGTAGACCTTGCCGTATACAACCGTCTTATCCGCGCTGCGGCATTTAAGACAGTGGACGCAAAATAAGTGAGGTGCCTTGAATGCTTGTGATAGGAGTTACCGGGCAAACGGGTGCCGGCAAGGGTACGGTTTGCAAAATGCTTGAAAAATACGGGCTGTACCACATAGACGCAGATAAGGTGGCACATTCGGTTTACAAAAAGGGCTCCGATGTGCTTTCGGCTCTTTCCGAAGCCTTCGGCGAAGATATTTTAAATACGGACGGCACGGCGAACAGGGCTAAAATAGCCGAAAAGGCGTTTTCGTCCGCCGAGAATACGGAAAAGCTAAACAGCATCGTCCACCCGGCTGTCACTCAAAAAATAAAGGCAATAATAAAAGAACAAAGCTCCCTCGGCACAAAGGGAGTCCTTTTGGACGCGATAGCGCTTTTTGAAAGCGGCGAAAACCGGCTTTGTGATTTTACATTTGCGGTTATCGCACCGAAAAAAATGCGCCTTGAGCGGATTATGGTACGCGACGGTATTAAAAAGGAAGCCGCGCTAAGGCGCATAAGGGCGCAAAAGGATGAGAGTTTTTATAAAAATCATGCGGATATAATAATAAAAAACTATCCGCCGTATAATTTAGATGACGAGGTAAAAAAGGTATTGCTATGGGCAAAGCTATGAAGACCGAAAAGGGCAGACGGGCAATCGGTGCCGTAAAAAATACCGTGATTGTTGTATGCCTTGCGACGGTAATAATTTCGGCGACGTTTTTTGCCGTAAGAAGTATTTTAAAAGCCGAATTTCCGATGAAGTATCAGGATAAAATATCGCTGTATGCCGAAACCTACGGCGTCCCCGAGGATCTGCTCTACGGAGTTATCCACACGGAGAGCGGATATGACGAAAAGGCTAAATCGCACGCGGGTGCAATAGGGCTCACGCAGATAACGCCCGAAACGTTCTTATGGCTTCAGACCAAAACAGGCGAAACCTTGCCGGAGGAGGCTTTGTATGACGCGGATACGTCGGTAAAATACTGCGCCGTATTTTACGGGCTGCTTTTAAAGGAGTTCGGCGGCGACGAAAAAACCGCAATTGCGGCATATCACGCAGGGCGCGGTCAGGTAAACGCGTGGCTTCGCGACCCCGATATTTCACCCGACGGCAAAACTCTCGTGAACATACCCGAGAGCGAGACAAAAAAATATGTAGAAAAGGTCCAAAGGGCTGTTTCGATATATGACAAATTATACAAGAAGGAGTTAAATAAAATATGAGCGAAGAAAACAAAAAAATTGATTCTCTCAAAGAGAAGCTCTTTTACACACAGAAGCACGCGTCGGAGATAATAAGCGACGACGAGACGAAAAAGGCCGACGAATTTTGCGACGGCTACATGGACTTTCTGCGCACTGCAAAGACCGAGCGCGAGGCAACCGAATATTTTGTCGAAAAGGCAGAAAAGCTCGGCTTTAAACCGTTTGTCCGCGGCGAAAAATACAAGTGCGGCGATAAAGTATATTTAAACAACCGCGGCAAGGCGGTTATACTTTGCGTAATGGGAAAAGAGCCTGTTGAAAACGGAATCCGTCTTTCTGCGGCGCACATCGACTCTCCGCGCCTTGATTTAAAACCAAATCCGCTTTACGAAGACAACGAACTGGCATATTTCAAAACCCATTATTACGGCGGCATAAAAAAATATCAATGGACCGCTATGCCGCTCTCGCTTCACGGAGTTATGGTTAAAAAAGACGGCTCTAAGGTTAAGGTAAACATCGGCGAGGACGACGGCGACCCCATGTTTGTTGTTACCGATCTTCTGCCGCATCTTGCCGCAGAGCAGATGAAACGCACGCTTTCCGACGGTATCCGCGGTGAAGAGCTTAATATTCTCATAGGCAGCCGCCCGTTCTCAAAGGACGAGGGCAGCGAAAAAGTAAAGCTCAATATCATCAGTATTCTCAATGAAAAATACGGCGTTACCGAGAGCGACTTTTTAAGTGCAGAGCTTGAGGCCGTACCTGCGTTAAAAGCGGTAGATATAGGCTTTGACCGCAGTATGATAGGTGCCTACGGGCACGACGACAGGGTTTGCGCATATCCGGCTGCCGAGGCTGTTTTCAGCGTGACCGAGCCGCGCTATACCGCAGTTGCTATACTCACCGATAAGGAGGAGACGGGCTCCGACGGCAACACCGGACTTAACTCTTCTTACTTTAAGTATTTTGTATCGGATTTGGCTGATTGCTTCGGTGCTAATTACCACACGGTTCTCTCAAATACAAAATGTCTCTCCGCCGATGTAAACGCCGCATTTGACCCGTCGTTCCCCGACGTATCGGAAAAAATGAATGCGTCATATTTAAACCACGGCGTTGTCATAACAAAATACACGGGCGCAAGGGGTAAGGGCGGTACAAGCGATGCCTCTGCGGAATATATGGGCAAAATCAGAGCACTGCTCGATGAAAACGACGTAGTATGGCAGACGGGCGAGCTCGGCAAGGTTGACGCAGGCGGCGGCGGAACAGTAGCTATGTATCTTGCAAATCTTGACATTGACGTAGTCGATTTGGGCGTGCCGGTGCTCTCAATGCACGCGCCGTTTGAAGTGGTATCAAAGCTTGATGTCTATATGGCGTACAGAGCGTTTAAGGTTTTTGCCGAAGGAAAATAAAAAACACAACGGGGCTGTAAAATTCAATAGTTTTACAGCCCCCGAAAAGGAATATACTTATGAAGGCTGTTTTACAGCGTGTCAAAAACGCTGAAGTTACCGTGGACGGTGAGTCCGTCGGAAAAATAGGCGAGGGGTATATGCTGCTTTTGGGCGTAATGAACGGCGACACAAAAGAGGACGCCGAACTGCTTGCCAAAAAGACCGCAATGCTGCGCGTGTTCACCGACGAAAACGATAAAATGAATAAATCTGTGCTTGATATCGGCGGTGAGGTGCTTGTTGTGTCGCAATTTACACTCTGTGCCGACGTAAAAAAGGGCAACAGACCGTCTTTTGACAATTCCGCAAAGCCCGATGAAGCAAAGGCTCTCTATGAGTATTTTTGCTCGGAACTTCTGAAAAACGGAGTTAAAAAAGTTGAAACCGGTGTTTTCGGTGCACATATGCAGGTGTCGCTTGTAAACAACGGTCCGGTCACAATAATTTACGATACTTCCGTATGGAAAAAATAACGGAGAAAACAATGTCACTTGATATAAAGGTTATGCCGCTCGGTCCGATAAGTGCTAACTGCTATATTCTGACCGACAAAAAAAGCCGCGAGAGTGCGGTAATAGACCCAGGCGATTTTAACGAAGCACTTAAAAACGCCGTAAAGGATTTAAACATCAAATACATCCTTTTGACACACGGGCATTTTGACCATATTCTCGGAGTTTGCGGCTTAAAGGAGTTTACCGGGGCTAAGGTGCTCATACATAAGCTTGACGGCGATTGCCTGTCGGATGAAAATAAGAGCCTGTGCTCATGGGAGTGTCCGGGAAAGCAGAAAAAGATGTCCGCCGACATTTTGCTGTCCGATAACGATAAAATATCAATCGGCGACGCCGTTCTTCGCGTAATGCACACCCCCGGGCATACAAAGGGCGGCGTGTGCTATATGGATGAAAAAGACAAACTTATTTTTTCGGGTGATACGCTGTTTTGTCTCAGTGCAGGCAGAACGGATTTTCCCGGAGGCAGCACAAAGGAGCTATTCGAGTCTCTTAAAAGGCTGCGCGATTTGCCGGGCGATTATACGGTCTGTCCGGGGCATAACAAGGAAACAACCTTGGACTTTGAACGCAAAAATAACAGATATATGAGGGCGCTTTGATGAAGCTTCTTATAATTGGGCATAAATATCAGTATGAGATGTTAAAGCTCACTCAGATATTTTATCCGAATACAAAAATCGACCTGCTGTTTTCGTCTGCAGATACAGGCGATGACGAAACGGTAATCACAACCGAGCTCACAAAAGATAATGTTACCGTGTCGTTTGCCGAGCAAAAAAGCAAAAGGTTCTCACCAAACCGCGTCCCGAAAAAGAGGACGAAGAGCGGTGTATGGCATCTATGCTTTTTTCGCTGCTCTGCGAAAACACGGGATATATCCCTAAGTGGGGAATGCTCACGGGCATAAGGCCGTCTAAGCTTTTCAGGGGATTTGCCGAAAGGTACGGCGAGGAAAAGGCGAAAAAAATATTCACGGACGATTATTTCGTTTCGAAGCAAAAGACCGGGCTTACGGCAAGCGTTGCCTCGGCAGAGGAAAAAACAATCGCTCTGTCGCGCCCCGATTCTTTCAGCCTTTACGTCGCAATACCGTTCTGCCCGTCGCGGTGCAGTTACTGCTCATTTGTATCGCATTCAACGGAAACAGAGAGTGCAAAGAAAACAATTCCCGAGTATGTTAAGCTCTTATGTGAGGAGCTTCGCATAACGGGCAAAATCGCAAAAGAAGCAAAGCTCAGGCTTGAAAGTGTATACTTCGGCGGCGGAACGCCCACATCGCTGGCGGCCCCTCAGCTTACTATGCTGTTTGACGCCGTCAGAGAAAATTTTGACCTGTCAACGTGCAGGGAGTACACCGTTGAAGCCGGCAGACCCGATACGATAACGGAAGAAAAGCTGCTTGCGATTAAAAACGGCGGCGCCGGCAGAATCAGCATAAATCCCCAGACCTTCAGCGACGAGGTTCTCAAAAATATCGGTAGGCGTCATTCTGCAAATCTTACGAGGGAGAAATTCCTTGAGGCGCGCTCAATAGGGTTTGACAATATAAATACCGACCTTATAGCTGGGCTGCCCGGCGACACCTACGAGGGCTTTTGCGATTCGCTCACCAAAACACTTGAGCTCTCACCCGAAAACATAACGGTACATACGCTCGCCCTAAAGCGCGCATCAAATCTCGGCACGGAAATAGGCAAGGTCAACACCGAAAACGGTGCCGCGGCAGATAAAATGCTCGATTTCGCCTACGGCTTGCTCACCGGTAACGGCTATTTCCCGTATTATATGTACCGTCAGTCCAAAACCCTGAATAATCTTGAAAACACGGGGTATGCGAAAAAGGGCAGAGAGTGCCTCTATAATATCTTTATGATGGAGGAGTGCCACAGCATATTTGCGGTTGGAGCAGGAGCCGTCACGAAGATATGTATTCCCGAAAAAAACGAGATAAAGCGAATATTCAATTTCAAATATCCGTATGAATATATTTCGAGGTTCGATATTATAAAGGAGCGGAAAAACGAGATATCCGCTCTGCTGACAAAACCGAAAGAGTAGGCTTTGATATGTCAAATCTTCACAACACAATAGAATACATAAATTCGCTGTCTCAAAGCGACCCAAAGGAGCTTATAGACAGAAGTGAGCAGAGATTTAAAAATATTATCCGAGATGTGTCGGATAAGGTAGAAAACGATTCGGGACTTCAGGTGGTTATGCTCGCGGGGCCCTCCGCGTCGGGGAAAACCACAACGGCGCAAAAGCTTGCCGAGGAATTCACAAGGCGCGGTATGAAAACATACCGTGTTTCACTTGATGATTTTTATCTTGACAGAACCGATATTCCGGGATACAGCGAGGGTAAACCCGACTACGAAACCGTGTTTGCGCTTGATTTACCGCTTATAGATAAGTGTATAAACAGCCTTTTGCGCGGTGAGACAACGGTTATGCCGATGTTCGATTTTGTGTCGGGTAAGCGCAAGGCCGAGAGCTATGAAATAACTCTCGGCAAAAGCGACGCCATTGTTGTGGAGGGGCTTCATGCGCTCAATCCGATAATTACCGATAAGCTCCCGCACGAGAGAATACTTAAAATATATATCAGCGTGTCGTCGCGTATATATGACGAAAACAATAAGATAATTCTAAATAAGCGCAACATGCGTTTTATAAGGCGAATGGTGCGCGATTACAATTTCAGGGGCAGCTCGGTTGAAAATACATATGAGCTTTGGGATAACGTCCGCAGCGGCGAAGACAAATATCTGTTCCCGTATTCGGGGCTTGCCGATATGCGTATAAATTCGATACATCTCAGTGAGCCGTGCCTGTTTAAAGAGACGGCTTTAAATTTTCTTCGCAATGCCGAGCTTGACGGCGAACGTGCAAAGGATGCCTCAAGGCTTATAAGAGCTCTTGAAAAATTCAATTCCATATCTCCGGATATGGTGCCGGAAACATCGTTGCTGCGCGAATTTTTGGGATAATTTATTGACTAAACCGACATAAAATGATATTCTATCTTTTACTGCAAAATATGAGGTGATTGTCAGTTGGCGCAAAAAAAGAGAAAAAGCCAGTCGCTTTTAAACGGCGCGCTCGTTTTGAGCGTCTCGACGCTGCTTGTTAAAATTATAGGCGTTATCTATAAGATACCCATTTCCAATATGATGGGCGCGGTAGGTCGCGGCTATTTTGACTCGGCATACAACCTTTACATACCGATATATACCATTTAAATGGCGGGTCTTCCCGTTGCTGTTTCAAAAATGGTGTCGCAGCACGTGGCTCTCGGCAGATACCGCGATGTGCGTATGATTTTTCGCGTGTCGGCAAGGCTGTTTACGTTTACGGGTATCCTGGGCACGGTGCTTCTTCTCATTTTTGCATATCCTTATGCTCTTATAGCAAAGACAAATGAAGTCATCCCCGCCATTATTGCCATAACTCCGTCCATATTCTTCTGCTGTATGATGTCGATATATCGCGGATACTATAACGGACTTCGCAATATGAACCCCACAGCCATCTCGCAGGTTATAGAGGCAATAGGGAAAATGATATTCGGTATTGCTGCGGCAAAGTTGACCATAACATACGGTTATTCGCAGTTTGAGTCGGGTGCTAAGGTGTTCGGAAAGGTATGCGCGACCGAATCCGAGGCTATGAGTGCCATTTACCCTTATGCGGCAGCGGCAGCGGCCGTAGGCGTTACCATGGGTACCGTTATCGGTATGATATACATGATAATCATGCACAAGGCGAAGGGCGACGGTATAACGCGCACCGAAATAGTCAATTCGCCGCGTCCGGTAAACAGCGGAGCCATTGCAAAAACGCTTGTGGCAATTGCGATTCCCGTAGTTACGTCGTCCATAATTTTCAGTCTTACAAATCTTATAGACGCCATAACCATACAAAACAGGCTTGACGGCGTTATTTCAAATAACCTTGACCTTATAAAGAGTATATATGCCACGCAGATAGCCGAGGCTCACGTTCTTGACGCTGACCTTAAGGATTTCCTTTACGGTGCATATACGCTCTCTCTTGACTTTAAAAACCTTATTCCGTCCATAACAACAACTCTCGGCGTCAGCGCCATACCGGCACTCTCGGCGGCTTATGCCGTTAAAGATAAGCATGCGCTGAAGTCGTCGGTAGAGTCCGTTTTAAGAGTGGGTATGATAATATCGCTTGCCTCCGGTATAGGTATGGGCGTTTTGGCGGAGCCGATACTTCGTATGTTTTACGAGAACGGCAAATCCGCACCCGCCATATCAATAGCCGCGCCTATAATGGCGGCTTACGGCTACACCATTTTCCTGATGGCAATTTCCCAGCCCATGACTAATATGCTTCAGGCTGTCGGCAAAGCAAACGTCCCCGTTAAATCGCTGACTGTCGGAGCCGTTGTCAAGGTAGTGGCAAACTACATTTTCATAGGCATACCATCCATCAATATCAACGGAGCGGTCATAGGTACCGTTTTGTGCTATCTCATTGTGGTGATATATAACTATATAGCACTTATTAAGGCGACTAAGGTCAAAGTCAACCTTATGTCGGTTGTGGTGAAGCCGCTTATCAGTTCGGTTCTTTGCGGCGTAGCTGCATACTGTGCATATGGCATATCCTATAAGATATTGCCTCAGAGACTTTTACATGGATATTCGTTTGCCAATATAACCGCAACACTGATTGCCGTAGTTGCAGCCATAATCGTCTATGTTATTTCCATGCTGCTTATCGGAGGGCTTGCAAAGGACGATATAATTATGATGCCCAAGGGAGAAAAAATTGCCAAAAAGCTTGCAAAATATGGATTTATAGAGTAAAATACAAAGGAAGGCTTATTAAAAATGGCGGTTGATTTTGAGTTTAAATCAAAATACAATGTTGATGACCTTTTAAGCATTATGCGCATACTCCGTGAACCGGGCGGCTGTCCTTGGGATATGGAGCAGACTCATGAGTCGATAAAAAAGAATTTTATCGAAGAGACCTATGAAGTTGTTGAGGCCATCGACAAAAAGGATAAGGAGCTTTTATGTGAGGAGCTCGGCGATGTTTTAATGCAGATCGTGTTCCATGCGGAGATGGAGAGGGAAAACGGCTCGTTTGATTTCTCCGATGTTGCGGACGGTGTCTGCAAAAAGCTGATAGAGCGTCATCCGCACGTTTTCGGCAATACCGAGGTTTCGTCCACGGACGAGGTTTTAAGTAATTGGGACGCCATTAAGTCTAAGTTGAAAAAGCGCAAAACCGTTACCGATAAAATGCTGTCCGTTCCGAGAGAGCTTCCGGCACTTATGCGTGCACAGAAGCTTCAGGAAAAGGCGAGCAAGGTGGGCTTTGATTGGCCCGATGTGAGCGGCGCGATAGACAAAATAGACGAAGAGAGCGCCGAATTCAAAGCCGCTGTAAAAAACGGCGACAGCGAAAATGCGTTTGAGGAGCTCGGCGATTTACTTTTCTCGGCAGTCAATGCAGCACGTTTCATAAGTGTTGATGCCGAAGAGGCTCTTACCCGTTCATCCGATAAATTCCTGTCTCGCTTTGCGACGGTGGAACGCCTTGCAAAAGAGCGGAATATCAATATGGAAAAGTCCTCTATCACGGAGCTTGATAAGCTTTGGGACGAGGCAAAATTAAATTCAGCTTTCTGTTCGCACGCCGAGGGCGAAGCGACGGATAAATAAAACATTGTAAAACGGAGGAAAACAAAATGAATAAGACAGAACTTATCGCAGCAGTTGCTGAAAAGACCGACCTCTCTAAGAAAGACGCTGACGCAGCAGTATCGGCAGTTCTCGGTGCTATAACCGACGCTCTTAAAGCATGCGACAAGATTCAGCTCGTTTGTTTCGGTACCTTCGAGGTTCGCAACCGTGCAGCTAAGCAGGGTCGCAATCCGAGAACAGGCGAGACCATGACTGTTCCCGCTTCCAAGGTTCCGGCTTTCAAAGCAGGTAAAGCTCTTAAAGACGCTGTTGCTGAATAATTAAGGCTTAATAAGAAATTTACCCACCGCAAAAAGCGGTGGGTTTTTCTTTTGCTTTGTATATTTTCCGTTCTTTAGGCGTGCAAACGGTTATTCCTCCATCTGTTTGCCGAGAAAAGACGCCGCAACAGCTACCAGTTTGCGCTCCGTCTCAGAGGGAAGAGAACCGTCGGAATTTAAAAGCAGCACAACGCAGCCCGAAACGTCGCCGCTGCCTATTATCGGATAAGCTACCGCCGCTTCACGGCTCATTCCGCTTATCGGGTAAACAGGCTCTTCATCGGCAGATGCGGTATAGTTGGTTCTGCTTTCCATGAGTGTTTCAAGCTCCGACGATATTCTTCTCTCAAGATATTCTTTTTTCGATATTCCCGAAACGGAAATCACGTGGTCACGGTCCGTTATTATAACAGGCAAGTCGGTAGCTCTGCAAAGCACCTCGGCATATTGGTCGGCAAATTCGGACAGCTCGCCAATCGGCGAGTATTTTTTAAAGATAACTTCTCCGTCCGACGCCGTAAATATTTCGAGCGGGTCACCCTCTCTGATACGCATTGTTCTGCGAATTTCCTTAGGAATGACAACTCTGCCGAGATCGTCTATTCTACGCACTATTCCTGTCGCTTTCATAAATTTTGCTCCTTAAAACTTTGTTACTTTTATAGTTTTTCAAACAGTTTTAAAATTATACCGTTTGTTGTTTCAACCTAAACCGATTTATAATTTTTTATGGGCGCTCGGATGGCTGAATAGCATGTATACAGCCGTCAACTGTTTAACATGGTAAATATATATTAAACAGTTGACAACAAAAGTGCGGCTGTGCTAACATTATATAATTAAAATATAAAAATAAACGAACTGTTATAATGTCGAAGTTAGTCAAAACTAACACACTGCGGAGGATCAAAATGACTCTTGATATGTTGAAAAACGGCGAAACGGCCGTAATCAAAACGGTTGGCGGCGAGGGTGCGCTGAGACTGCGCTTTCTTGATATGGGGCTTATTCCGCATACGGCCGTCACTCTTCAAAAGACCGCGCCCATGGGCGACCCGATAGAAATAAGGGTCAGGGGATATGAATTGACGCTCAGGAAGGCGGACGCGAAGCTTATAGAGGTAGAAAAAGCATAAAGCTTTTAATTCGGAAAGGTCAAGGATAATAAATGATATTTGCACTTGCAGGAAATCAAAACTGCGGTAAAACAACACTTTTTAATGCGTTGACAGGCTCAAATCAGCACGTCGGAAATTTTCCGGGCGTTACGGTTGACCAAAAAATGGGAAGCATAAAGGGGGCAAAAAACTGCTCCGTTGTCGACCTTCCCGGCATCTATTCGATAAGACCGTATACACAAGAGGAGATAGTTTCGCGAGACTTTATACTCGACGGCAAGCCCGACGGAATAATCAATATAGTTGACGCCACAAATATTGAGCGGAATCTCTATCTGACCTTGCAGCTTTTGGAGCTGAACCTGCCTATGGTGCTGGCACTGAATATGATGGACGAAGTCAGGGCAAACGGCGGAACGGTCAATGTCAAAAAGCTCAGCGAGAGCCTCGGCATACCGGTAATTCCGATAAGTGCCGCAAAAAACGAAGGTGTTTCGGAGCTTGCGGATAAAATGGTATATGTCGCAAAAAATCGTATTTTGCCGAAAAGAATAGATTTTTGCTCAGACGGCCCCGTACACCGCTGCATTCACTCGGTAGCCCACGTGATAGAGGACCATGCGCGAAACATCTCGGTCCCTCCGAGATTTTGTTCCACAAAGCTCATAGAGGGCGACGAATATTTTGCCGACAAGCTTGAGCTTGATAAAAACGAACGAGAGCTTATTGAGCACAGCGTTGTGGAAATGGAGCATGATACCGGTCTTGACCGTAATGCGGCTCTTGCCGATATGCGATATACGTTTATCGAAAAGGCGGTTTCCGAGTCGGTGGTTAAGTGCCGTGAAAGCCGTGAACATAAACGAAGCGTGAAAATAGATAAAATACTCACGGGAAAATACACGGCGCTGCCGGTGTTTTTCGGCGTAATGTTCCTTGTATTTTGGCTCACCTTTAACGTAATAGGCTCGCGCCTTTCGGATCTGCTGTCACTCGGAATTGACGCGCTGACGGACATATGCGACAGGGGACTTACCGCATACGGCATAAATCCCATAGTACACAGCCTTATTATTGACGGTATATTCGCCGGAGTCGGAAGCGTTTTGAGCTTTTTGCCTATAATAGTTACGCTGTTTTTCTTCCTGTCAATTCTCGAAGACACTGGCTATATGGCGCGCGTCGCTTTCGTTATGGATAAGCTTCTCAGAAAAATAGGCCTTTCGGGCAGAAGCTTTGTTCCGATGCTCATAGGCTTCGGCTGCTCCGTACCTGCGATAATGGCGACGAGGACTCTCTCGTCAGACCGTGACCGCAAAATGACTATTCTTTTGACTCCGTATATGAGCTGTTCCGCAAAAATACCGATATATGCCGTGTTTACGGCGGCATTTTTTACAAAATACCGCGCGCTTGTTATGATAGGACTTTATGCCACGGGTATACTTCTCGGCATAATTGTTGCGCTGATATTAAAAAGGACTGCCTTCCGCGGCGAACCCGTACCGTTTGTAATGGAGCTCCCGAATTACCGTATGCCATCGCCGAAAAGCGTCTTTTTACTGCTTTGGGAAAAAGCGCGTGATTTCCTGCAGAGAGCATTCACCGTAATATTTATTGCGACGATAATAATTTGGTTTTTACAGTCGTTTGATACAAGACTCAATGTTGTGGACGACAGCGCGGACAGCCTGCTCGCCATGATAGGTAAATTTATAGCACCGATATTTAAGCCGCTCGGCTTCGGTGATTGGCGAGCCGTAACGGCGCTTATATCGGGCTTTACCGCAAAAGAAGCCGTTGTAAGTACGCTGTCTGTTCTTATGAATACGGGCACGGCGCAGCTCGGCTCGGTTCTTCCGAGCCTGTTTACGGGGCTTTCGGCTGTCAGCTTCCTTGTGTTTACCCTTTTGTATACACCGTGCGTTGCGGCTGTTGCCACCATTAAAAAGGAACTCGGCTCGCGCATTAAAACAGTCGGCGTTGTATTTATGCAG
>OHXW01000392.1_pt1 | contig 13051 bp, 9 predicted proteins | sample 1580031 | NCBI WGS metagenome assembly OHXW01 (sample SAMEA3882523, study PRJEB24775) | human gut metagenome | biome: human-associated habitat; feature: intestine environment; material: feces | place: Netherlands | collected 2009/2010
CATGCAAAGAAGTACAATGCAGGATGCAATTTCTGCACCGAAAATCGGCGGTATTGTCCGCCTGACCAAATTCAGCGTACAGGGTACATTGTTTATTGAATTGCTCGGCATGACTGCCATGCTTCCGGTTTTCTTCCGTGATTATGGCATCAAAGGCATCTGGATGGCAGCCTTTCACTCTGTATCTGCATTTTGCAATGCCGGTTTTGACCTTCTGGGAACTTCCAGCCAGCCTTTTGTATCTCTGAGCAGATACATCGCCAACCCACTGATCAACCTCGTAATCATGCTTTTGATCATAATTGGTGGCATCGGCTTTCTGACGTGGGACGATATCTGCAGCCATAAATGGCATATCAGACGTTATCGCGTACAGAGCAAAGTCATTCTTTGGACATCAGCTTTACTTATTATAATTCCGGCCGTATTCTTTTTTGTTGTGGATTTTACGGGTTCATCAACCGGCACCAGACTGCTGGCCTCCACGTTTCAGTCTGTAACAACAAGAACTGCTGGTTTTAACACCGCAGATCTTACAGCAATGACACCGACATCAAAATCTGTTATGATTCTGCTGATGCTGATCGGAGGATCTCCCGGCTCTACTGCCGGCGGCATGAAAACAACAACTTTTGCAGTCCTTATTTTAAATATGGTTGCCACGTTCCGCCAGAAAGAGGACATTGAAATTTTCGGTCGGCGGCTTGACAGTCATGCCATTAAAAATGCGGCCACCATCGTTGCTTTATATATCATTTTGTTCTTTATTGGAGGGATTGCCATCAGTTCCATCGAACACCTTCCGCTTCTGGACTGCCTGTTTGAAACGGCATCCGCTGTCGGAACCGTCGGACTTACACTTGGAATTACACCAACTCTCGGCATCCCGTCCCAGCTGATTCTGATCCTTCTGATGTTTTTCGGCAGAGTCGGTGGGCTTACCTTAATTTATGCGGCAATTTCCGTAAAACAAAATGGAGTAAAACTGCCGCTCGAAAAGATAACAGTTGGTTAAAAAGGAGTTGAAAATACCATGAAAAATATATTATTAATTGGATTAGGAAGATTTGGAAGACATGTTGCCATACAGCTGAACGATCTTGGTCACGAAGTGATGGCAGTCGACAACAACGAAGAACGTGTCAATGAGGTTCTTCCGTTTGTCACCAATGCTCAGATCGGTGACAGTACCAATGCCGATTTTTTAAAATCCCTTGGCATTGGTAATTTTGATGTGTGTATGGTAACGATAGGTGGAAATTTCCAGAATTCCCTTGAAACTACTTCCCTGCTCAAAGAACTCGGTGCAAAAACGGTTGTATCGCGTGCAGAACGGGATGTACAGAAAAAATTTCTTCTGCGAAACGGTGCAGACGAAGTTGTTTATCCGGAAAAACAGATTGCAGAGTGGGCTGCTATACGGTATACTGCCGATCACATACGCGATTATATTCAGGTGGATGAGGCACATGCAATTTTTGAAGTGGAAGTTCCGGAAAACTGGATTTCCAAAACAATCGGTCAACTGGATATCCGGAAAAAATTCGGAATCAATATTGTTGCCATCCGGGAAGACGACAAAATTAATATGGCAATTTCTCCAAATACCGTATTCCAGTCTGGTACCACATTGCTTGTTCTCGGTGAATATAAAGAACTTCAAAAATGTTTCCGTATGTAGTTTCTATTTCCATAACAGATTCCACAGGTTCTGATAAGCAGCTGTTTCATACAGATTTATATAATTACATGCCGTACTTCTCTGCCGGAATCCGGTAATCCTTCAGCTGTTTGTTGGTCTCTGCCTGTAAAACTGCCTTCGCCAGTTCCAGATTTTTCGTTTTTTCTGCTGTGGAAAGTTTTAAAAAATGCGTGTTGAATGTGCCATCTATATATCCTTCTGCATCATAATATGCACCGGCGATCCGGTCAATGTGTGACCGCGCCGGAGTCATGCGCCGTGTCAGTTCGAGCATGTCTTCCCGATTAATCATGATTTCCTTCTCCGATCTTCATTTAAGAAAATTATACTGGTATTTTCCAGATTTTCCAAGAGAATATCAGATTATAATTTACATAATCCTGTTATTTTTGTATATTTAATCGCATAATAGTATGTAAGTGTGCTGTTTCTGCGGAAATAGTTGAGTCTGCAGGCATTCCTGTGATATGATACATTTACACGGGCAAACGTGTAATTAGAGGAGGGTACTGCATGGGAAATTATTTAAACCAGGATGGAAAAAAATTTTACGAAATTACACATTCTGATATCTACGTGGATAAGACAGAATTATTGACCTATACAAATTCTGTCTTACAGACTCTGCAGAAATATATATGTATCAGCCGTCCCCGCCGTTTTGGGAAATCAATAACCGCCAGCATGATTGCTGCCTACTACAGCCGTGGCTGTGATGCAAAAGAACTCTTTTCCCCATATAAAATTGCCCGGAATCTGGATTTTGACACCTATCGTAATAAATACAACACCCTGTTTTTAAATATGCAGGAATTTTTAAGCCGGACGAAAAACATCTATGAACTGCTTGATCGCATGAAACGGCTGGTACTGCGGGATTTAAAACGGGAATACCCGAATGTTGATTATTTTGATGATACAGATCTTATTGAATCCATGCAGGATGTATATCAGGAAACTAACTGTCCTTTTGTCGTAATCATTGATGAATGGGACTGTATTTTCCGGGAATACAAACAGGATAAAGAAGCCCAGGAAATCTATCTGGATTTTTTGAGGGATATGCTAAAAGATAAGTCCTGTATTGCACTCGCTTATATGACAGGAATTCTTCCGATCAAAAAATACGGAACCCATTCCGCTTTAAATATGTTTGATGAATTTTCCATGATAAATCCGGGACCTCTTGCATCCTATGTCGGCTTTACCGAACTGGAAGTCGCTGCCCTTTGTACAGATTATCATATGGATCTGGATGAAATAAAAGCATGGTATAATGGATACTCTTTTGAAAAAATACCATCCATCTATAATCCGAGGTCTGTTGTAAGCTGCATGCGTTTTGGGAAAATTGGAAATTACTGGAACCAGACAGAAACATTTGAAGCCCTGCAGATTTATATCGATATGAATTTTGAAGGATTAAAAGATGATGTTCTCAGTATGATAGCCGGGGAATCCGTTCCTGTCAATACCGGAAGTTTTACCAATGATATGACAACCTTTCGCACCGAAGATGATGTGTTGACTCTTTTAATCCATCTGGGCTATCTTAGCTATGACTACGAAAACAAAACCGTAAAAATACCAAACAATGAAGTGTGTGAAGAATACGTTAACAGTGTTTCCGTATCCGACTGGGGCGAAATCTCTAAAGCCCTGAAAAATTCAGCAGACACCCTGCAGGCAATCTGGCAGGGAAGACCAGAACAGGTAGCACTTGGGATTCAGCAGGCGCATTTTGAGACATCACATATCCAGTATAATGATGAAAATGCGTTAAGTTATACAGTTTCACTGGCACTCTATGCCGCACGCAATTTCTATACGATACACAGGGAATTTGCCGGCGGTAAGGGATTTGCGGATATGGTATTTCTTCCACGGAAGAAGTTTCCGGATAAACCAGCACTTGTTATCGAATTAAAATGGGATCATAGTGCACAGGGCGCAATCACGCAGATTAAACAAAAACAATATTGTGAAAGCCTGAAAGAGTATCATGGAAACCTTTTACTGGTCGGAATCAATTACGATACCAAAAGCAGGATTCATACATGTAAGATAGAACCATTTTCTTTGTAAGAAACGGGAGGGCACTGCCCTCCCATCCCATTTCTTATAGCATTTTTTCAATTTCTTCTTTCTCCGGCATCACGCGGAGCGCGCCTTTGCGCGTCGTGATCAGAGAAGCCGCCGCATTGGCAAAACGAAGCATCTCTTTCAAATTTTTCTCTTCAAGCCCCTCCAGTCCATGCTCCAGCACATAATGCAGAACACACGCACAGAACGTATCTCCCGCACCGGTCGTCTCAATCGTATTTGGCTGAAGAAACGGCTTTGCCTCCACAATTCTGTCTTTATAATACGCCCGGCTTCCCTCTTTTCCCATGGAAACCAGTATGAGCGGAACCGGATAGCGTTCCCGTATCCAGAGGACTCCATCCGTTTACCCGTCAGCCACTGGATTTCATTATCCGATATTTTTAAAATATCACACTGTCCCAGACCATATAACACCTGTTCCCTGGCATCTTCCATGGAGTCCCAGAGCGGTTTGCGGATATTCGGATCAAAGGAAATGAGCGCGCCTGCTTCTTTTGCGACCGCGATCGCTTTTTTCGTTGCTGCGCGGACACCCGGATGCGTCATGGACAACGTTCCAAAATGAAAGATTTTTGCTCCGCGGATTATTTCCTCCGGCAGTTCTTCTTCCGTCAGCATCATGTCCGCACCAGGATTGCGGTAAAAGGAAAAATCCCGGTCCCCATCCGAATACGTATGCACCAGTGCCAGCGTCGTATGCACCTTGTCATCCTTTAAAAGTCCGGCTGCATCAATCCCGACTTCCGTGATCGCATCTTCCAGCTGCTTTCCGAAAAAATCATTTCCTACTTTTCCGATAAAAGCCGTCTTATGTCCCAGGCGCGACAGCATTGCCAGCACATTGCACGGTGCGCCTCCCGGATTTGCCTCAAACAGCGGATTGCCCTGCCCGCTGACTCCGTTTTCGGTAAAATCAATGAGCAGTTCCCCCAAAGCCACTACGTCCATGTTCTCTTCCTCCTGTTACTTTTTATAATACAATATCATACTTTTCGACCGTAATATACATCTTTTTATCGCTGAAAAACCGGATTCCCTCTGCCTCCAAAGGGGTACAGACCGCCGTTGTTGCCACCTGCTGCCCGTCATTGATAAAAAGCTCAATGGACTGACGGTCCAGAATAAACCGCATTTTTTTAAGTCCTTTTGGATCTGCAATTTTAATTTTTCGCACGCAGACCACATCTTTTGTCACACCACAGTATGTGCGGTCAATCTCCAATAGTCCTGTTCCCTTATGATAAGTAAAAGCGGTCTCGTATTCCTCATCTGCGGCAAGCTGTATGGAAAAAACGTTAAAATCCTGTTCATCCATTGTAATAGTCAGATCCATCGTCCGTCCACAAATGCCGGAAAGTGCTGTCCCACCATCAATCTCTGCATGCTCATAATGGCACGGATTCTTATGATACTGCGCAAGCTCCCGCACCGGCTGCTGCCAGATCTGTCCGTCTTTTACTTCCAGTTCCCGCGGAAGAGTCATCATGCCCTGCCAGTCCTGCGTATCCGGCACCACACAGGCATCCCATGACTTCATCCATGCAATCATCACACGCCGCCCATCCGGGAGAAGTGTGGTCTGAGGTGCATAAAAGTCCAGTCCGTAGTCAATCGTATGCGGTTCTTCTTTTTCAAATATATGCGAATTTTTATCGTAATTTCCAAGAAAATAAACAGAATTATTTCCATTGTGGAATTCGTATTTTTCCGCTTTCATATTCTGTGGGGAACAGATCAGTACATGTTTATCTCCCAGTGGGAAAAAGTCCGGACATTCCCACATCGTTCCGACTTTTCCGGTACTGTTTGCCGCAAGAACGGTCTCAAATTTCCATTCTTTTAAATCTTTGCTGGAACAGAGCACGACCTGTCCGATCTGCCTGTTATCCTTGCTTCCGACAATCAGATAATAGGTGTCCTCTTCCTTCCAGATTTTCGGGTCACGGAAATCAATCCGGCTGCAGTTTTCCGGCAGCATCTCCCCGGTCACAACCGGGTTGTTTTCATACTTTACATAATCCCTGCCATCCCCGAATGCGATGCACTGGTTCTGTCGTTCCTCTTCCCTGCCGTCCGGCAGTGTAATCTTTGTGACACCGGTATAGACCAGCACATGTTTGTTATCCGCTTCAATAGCACTTCCGGAAAAACATCCGTTCCGGTCATAGTCCTGATCCGGTGCAAGTGCTGCCGGAAGCTGTTCCCAGCTTATCATATCCGTTGTCACACTGTGCCCCCAGTGCATCGGTCCCCACTCCCTTGCATATGGATAATACTGGTAGAACAGATGGATTTTTCCATCGTAAACGGAAAAACCGTTCGGATCATTGATCCATCCGGCAGGTGCCGAGATATGAAACAACGGTCTGGTATTTTTATCGGTCTGTGCTGCTTTTTCTGCCTCATATGCTCTCGCTTTTTTTAACATCTCACTCATACAAATTCTCCTGTTTATTTTTCTTCTTTCAATGACTCCTGATACTGATCGAAATATTTCTGTTTGATTGCCAGATAATCGGAAAGCCCGTATTTCTCCATTTTCTTTAAATAGGAATCCCACTCTTTGTCGATTCCGCCATTTAAAATCCAGTCTGCTTTTTTCTGCTCCGCATATTTTTTAATATCGGTATCATACTGGGATACTTTATTGGTATCGTCAATACTCATAAACACATTCGGATATACATACTTGCTTTTCATATCCTTCAGATATGTTTCATGCATATTGTCCAGACGCCATTTAGCATCCGCCGGCTGTGTGACATACACATCATAATACTCATTGAGAACTGCAAGCGGACCGTTGACAGACTGCGCCTCACGTACCTCTACCGGTGACTGGTCGCCCAGATCCAGATGCTTCAACATTTCACCGCCATCTTTATTTGTGGACAGTTCAAAAATATTAAACGAATCCTTTTCCCCATAACTTCCCCAGTTATTCTGCGGGGACTGAAGCGGCGCATACATCTGATCAATCCAGGCTGCCGCCAGTGCCGTGTTCCGACAGCTGGATGTAAGCACACAGCGGCCTCTGTCAAAACCACTTGTTTCACTGTTATTCTGTCTTGTGATATTTCTGGCTCCCTCCGGACCGGTCAGTGCCGGAAGCATCACATAATCGGTATTATTGTCAATATTTGCAATATCCCAGGTAAAGCAGAGACCGTAACGGTGATTTTTACCTTTTGCCACATAGGTTGACCACTCCTGCGTAAATGCCTCCGGATCTACAAGATCCTCTGTTACCAGCTTATGCAGCCATTCGATGCCTTCTTTGTAACCTTCCTGCACGGTCGTATAAATCACGGTTCCGTCATCTTTTACGGCAAAATGATCGCCCGTATCTCCATATCCTTCGCCAAATCCGTTGATGAGAATCGCCGGATCCTGATCGCCATTGTTGATGATAAATGACATCGGAATCACATCTCCCTCGATATCAAACTGTTTTTTCAGATCATCCGCATGATCCCGGAACGCAATCAGCACCTGTTCCAGTTCATCGGTTGTCGTTGGAATATCCAGTCCCAGATAATCCAGCCACTTTTTATTGATATAAGGAATATCCCCGATTGCCTGAATGGCTTCTTTCCCTGCGCCAAGCTGCTCAATCCACGGAAATGAATAAATATGTCCGTCCGGTGCGGTACACATTGTCCTATATTCAGGATATTTCTCAAAAACTGCCTGAAGATTAGGCATATATTTGTCAATCAGATTCTCAACCGGAATGATAATACCCTGCTTTGCATATCTGAGCAGGTCGTAATCACTCATACCTGCATTAAACAGTCCATCCGGCAGATTACCAAACTGCGCCAATGCCAGATTCTTCTTGTCAGAGAACTGGTCTGAAACGAAGCATGTCCAGTCGATATGCACGTTGGTCTGCTTCTCCATTCTCTTGAAGATAGTCCTCTCATTAGGATCCTGTGTGGATGTGGCCGGTGCACTTGTGATAAATGACAGCTCAGCCTTCTCCTTCAGAGGAAACTGCACATCTGATACCGGTGTGTCCGGATTTGTCTCGGCATTTAAGCTCTGCTGCTTTCCACAGCCTGCCACACCTGTCAGCATTGCAAGTGTAAGCGAAAGTGTAATTAATTTTTTGAAGCTTCTTTTTTTCATATCCATACTCATCCTTTCTGTTAGCCCTTAACAGATCCAACCATGATTCCTTTATCAAAATATTTCTGGAAAAATGGATACATAATCAAAAGTGGTAAACTTGATACAACAATTGTAGCGTACTTGAGCTGCTCTGCAACCTTTGCCATCTCAGCTGTACTCTGGATATCTGCAATCATGCCCGGCTGAGGTGTATTCTGCACGAGAATTGAACGCAGTACAAGCTGTAATGGCTGGAGATTTGCGTCATTCAGGTAAATCATTGCATCAAAGTAGCTGTTCCACATTCCTACAAATGACCAAAGCATAAGCACCGCAATAATCGGCTTACAAACCGGAAGCATAATCTTAAAGAAATGCTGTATTTCATTTGCTCCGTCGATGGCTGATGCCTCACGAAGCTCATTTGGCACTGACTGATAATAGGTTCTCGCCAAAATCATATTCCACACATTGAAAGCGCCCGGAATGAGGATTGCCCAGACGGTGTTTACCATATGGAGCTGATTTATAAGGATGAATGTAGGAATCATTCCTCCTCCAAAAAACATTGTGATAATAAAAATCACATTGAAAAATTTTCTTCCGACAAATTCCTTTTTAGACATAGGATATGCTGCCAAGATTGTGACAAATACTGAGATTGCCGCAAACGCTATTGAGTAAAAAAATGAATTAAAAAATCCGCGCCATATCATGTCATTTTCCAGAACTCGTCTGTATGCATCAATAGTCCAGTCCTTTATGTTGAAGCTCAGTCCCTGATTGTTAAGTACTGTCGGATCCATGAAAGATGCCAGCACTACATATACTAACGGAACAATTATTGCAAGCACAAACAACCCAAGAAGTGTATATCCAATTCCAAGAACAATTTTATCAGTCCGTGAATATTTGATTTTTATCGTCATATCTTTTTCCATTGCACTTTCCTCCTAGATTCCTTCACCATCGTTTAGCTTCTTTACAACCGCATTGACTATAATCAGCAATATTACATTGATTACCGAGTTGAAAAGACCAACCGCTGTTGAATAACCATAGTCTCCATTCAAAAGTCCGATTCTGTATACATATGTAGAAAGAATTTCCGATGCCGGTAAGTTCATATCTGTCTGTAACGCATAGGCTTTCTCGAAACCGATACTCATAATATTTCCTGCCTGCAGGATGAACTGTATCACTATAATATTCTTAATAGCCGGAAGCTCAACATACCACATCTGCTGGAAGATGTTTGCGCCATCCATTCTCGCTGCCTCCTCAAGCTCCTTGCTCGCATTGGATAATGCCGCTGTGTACATGATTGAAGCCCAGCCTGCTCCCTGCCAGATGCCGCTCGCTATGTAGATTGTCCTGAATGCAGCCGGCATTGTCATCCAGTTTGTGCTAATCCCAAGCAGCCTGTTCAAAGGTCCTACCGGTGATAACAGCATACGAACCATACCACAAAGTACTATTACAGATATAAAATTCGGCATATAGATCAGAAGCTGTACTTTTTTCTTAATCCCTGTTTTTTGAATACGATTCATAAGTAATGCCAGAATAATCGGAACCGGAAATCCCCATAATAATCCATAGATACTCAGCTTTAATGTATTCATCAGATAGTTCATAAAATCCGGTGATGATAAAAATCTCCGGAAATATTCCAGCCCCACCCACGGGCTTCCCAAAACTCCTTTAATGACATTGTAATCCTCAAATGCAATCAGAAGTCCTCCCATCGGAAGATACTTGAAAATGATTGTGAGTAACAGTGCCGGCATCAGGAAAAAAACATACAGCTGCCAGTTTTTCTTTATATAAGACAGCTTACTCCCCATGGTTTGTTTTTTCGCAGAGCCGACTTGTTTTGCCAGTTTTTTCATGCGATTGCTCCTCCCTTTTCATCGTATTACTCGTTCTGCTTTGGTGTAACCGGTAAAGTAACCGGTTACTTTATATGCTCATAATACTATCCAGAATCTTACTTGTCAATAGATTTCAAAGAAAAAGTTACCGGTTACTTAACTAGTTATTTTTTGTTTGATTTTTTTCAATGCACTTGCTATACTGATAATATACATTATAAGGAAGAGGATTTACATGAAACAGAAAAAAGTAACTTTTGCAGATATAGCCGCTTATACAGGCTTTTCAAAAACTACCATTTCCAGATATTTTAATCATCCGGACTCCCTGACGCTTGAAAATCAGGAGAAAATTTCACAGGCTCTTGATACTCTGGGTTACAAAAAGAATAAGCTTGCAAAGGTTCTTGCCAATGGAAAGAGTGAATTTATCGGAATCATTATTCCGAACCTTTATCTGCACTATTATTCGGAAATGCTTACACAGATTCTTTCCAGCTACCGCGATTTTCATTATAAATTTCTCGTATTCGTCAGCGACAACGGACCGTCCGAGGAGGAACAGTACATTGATGAATTGATGGCATACCAGATTGAGGGCCTGATCGTGTTAAGTCACACTCTTTCTTCTGAAAAACTGGCTTCTTACCAGATCCCGGTCATTGCCATTGAGCGCGAAGCCGAACATATCTGTGGCGTAACCAGCGACAATTATATGGGTGCGCTCCAGGCGGCAACGCTTCTGATCCGGGACAAATGCGATGTACTGATTCACGTTAATGCGGATGTTCCAAAGTCCATCCCTGCCTATGACCGTATCCGTGCCTTTGAAGATACCTGTCAGGAATATCACGTTCCTTATGAACTGAATTTAAATGTAATAGGGGATTCTTATCAGGACATTTTTGCACAGATGAAGCACATTTTCTCTGATATTGATGAGAAGTACCCTGACAAAAAGAAGGGGATTTTCCTCGCCAATGATACCTATGCAAATATGTTTTTAAACCTGATTTTCCAAAAATACGGATGCTTTCCTGACAGTTATGAACTGGTCGGATTTGACAATTCCCCGATTGCAAGCGAGGCAATTCTGCCTATCACAACGGTCGGACAGCAGATCGACCTAATCGCAAAAACCGCAATAGAACTTCTGGTACAGCAGATGGAAGAACGCAAAAAAAGAAGACCGGTTCCTATTTCGGAACCGGTTCATAAACAGATTACACCGGTACTGATCCGCAGGGATACGACCAGCTGATGTTTTATAAATTTATGATTTTTCTTTCTGCTCCATCCCCGTATGCGTCAGATCCTTCACCCACTTATATTTCCGAAAATGATAGAGCGTCCACGGAATTTTTCCAACCTCATCAATACAGGTACACGCGTATACGACAATCACCGGCCAGTGGAACCGGTAAGTTCCAAGCGCAGCAAGTGGAATCGCGATTCCCCACATTGTTACGGCAAGGCTGTACACATCAAACATTGTATCACCGCCGGAACCAAACACGCCATTGATGGTAATTTCGTTGACGGAGCGGCCAATCATATAGACGCAGAGCACAACAAACATTCCCTTTAAATATACGGCTGCCTGCGGTGTCAGTTTGACAAAATACAAAATAAACGGTGCCGAAATTCCCATGAGAACCATCATGGCAACTCCGCACACAAAGGAAATCTTCATCATCCGCGTACCATATAATTTCCCCCGTTTTAGGTTGCCGGCACCAAGCTCATTTCCGACCATAATCCCCGCCGCACCGGAAATTCCGGCACTCAGGCAGCAGATGATATCACGGACAACCGCCGCCACAGAATTGGCAGCGGCCGCGTCTACTCCCAGATGTCCCATAAAAGAAGAATACGAAGTAAATCCGACTCCCCAGAACAGGGACGCACCGAGAATCGGCATTGCGCATTTCCGGAAATCCCGTGCCAGTTCCTGGTTTCTTTGAAACAGACGGGTAAGATACGGACGGATGTAGCCCGGACGGCTGGAAATCAGGATACAACAGGCCAGTTCTATCATCCTTGCACTTAATGTCGCTGTTGCTGCACCCCGGACACCCATCGGGGTAATACCCAGTTTTCCGTAGATCAAAATGGCATTCAGTGCAATATTGATCCCTACCGTAGCAGAACTGATCAGTGCCGTTGTCAATGCGTGCTCGCTGATTTTCATAACCACCAGATAGCATTGGGAAATTCCTGTAAGCAGATAAGAAAATCCGGCAATCCGCAGATACTGCACGCCATAACCGATCAATACCGGTTCATCCGTAAAAAACAGCATCAGATACTGTGGAAAACAGATACAGGCAATGAAAAATGCAATCGACACCAGACCACAAAGCCGCAGTGCCATACAGAAAATATCATCCAGCGTTTTGATATTGCCCCTGCCCCAGTACTGTGCCCCGAGAATCGCCAGTCCTCCGGTTGCAGCAGAAAGAAGCATATTCTGAATAAACTGAATCTGCGTGGCAAGCGAAACTGCCGACATGTAATTCTGGTCCATCCCTCCGAGCATAAATGCATCTGCCACGGCAACCAGTGCCAGCATCAGGTTCTGCAGCATCATCGGAAGCATAAGACTCCAGAGTTTTTTATAAAAAATTGTATCTTTTGTAAACATAAAATTCTCTCTTTTTTCCTGTGTCATTTCATCTCAATTCATTTATTATATTGCCTTTTTCATCATTAAGCAACATCAATCATTGCCACCCGCCTCTATACCTGTATATAAAGTTTTGTTTCTTCGGAAAAAAGAATTGTGACGCGAAAAAAGCCGCCGCAGGAAAAATACCTGCAACGGCTCAAAAATCAGGGGATATTTATAAAGGATTACGCAATGGTAATATATTTCTTTTCTTCCGTCTTTGTCTTATCTTCCTTTGGAACAAACAGGGTAAGAATACCGTTCTGGAAACTTGCCCGGATATCTTCCTGACGGAGATACTCGCCCACATAGAATGATCTCTGGCAGCTTCCGGTATTGTGCTTGATAGTACATACAGAGCTCCTGAGGACAAGAGGCAAAAAGTTTTTATCCGCAATGGTCTGACAATGTTTGGGGCAGTCGCTTCTTCTCTTTACGCGCCGAAAATTATTTCCAAAATGTTCCGGACTGCGCCCAAACTAGTCAAATCAAAAGAATTAAAGGAGTATAATACCAGATTGGTAGATGAATTTGTTTCCCAAAATAAGGTCAGCTCTCAGACATATAAAATCCTTCAAAAGATAAAGA
>OHXW01000394.1_pt1 | contig 13008 bp, 13 predicted proteins | sample 1580031 | NCBI WGS metagenome assembly OHXW01 (sample SAMEA3882523, study PRJEB24775) | human gut metagenome | biome: human-associated habitat; feature: intestine environment; material: feces | place: Netherlands | collected 2009/2010
GTTCATAATATAGAGGTTCTGCCGGTTGAGTACCTGTTGCAGAGAGTCCACCCGCAAGGCGTTACCCACGATTTGGGAACGGACCTCACTGTTCATATAACCCGGAAGGTAGTTGCGCAAAGGGGTGAAAGCGATGATGCAGGCTGCGATCAGAAACAGCACCGTCAGTACGCTGAGCAACACGGAAAGGCCATTGAGTTTGGACACACGAAGCCCGACAATCTCTTCAAGCGTGTTTTCATTGACAATCGTCAGTTTATACTTGAACTTGAAATTTTTCCAGAAAGCTTTGCTTCGTCTTCTCTTTGGCATCTCGGATATTTACTATTTTACGATTTACTATTTACTATTTTGAATGAGATGACAGAAAACAAAACGAGGCTTACCAATATTCGGCAAGCCTCGTCTGTTATGTCATCTGTTGTACATATACACTCATACGCCCACCGAGTTATTCGTTAGGATGATGATGGTGATGATGTGCAACGATATTCTTCATATTTTTTGGATTTTAATGCGACAAAAGTAAACTAAAAGTTTGAAACTCCAAAAGATTTATCACAAAAAGTTTATTTTTTCTTTCAAATTCATCTTAGTTCACCACAAATTACACAGATTTGCACAGATTATTTTTATTCCAATCTATGCAAATCTGTGTAATCTGTGGTGAAACAATTAAATCAACGGCAATATTTCCTCCTGCTCTACTTCGCAGCTATGGAAATGCATTTCCGCTTCCGCCTTCTCCTTCGGAAAGGTAAAGTAGGTGCAAGTGGCTTCTGTGCAAAGTTCGCCCATGCTATTATACAGGCGTGCTTCTATGATAGCAATATTCCGCTTCTGCTCGCGAAGCGAAGCCCGCAGCACCACATGCGTGTCGTTGGTCGATATGGATTTGCGGAAGCGGGTTTCCATTTTCGATGTCACCCCGCCGGTCTGCAGCTTGCGGAACACGACCCAGCCGCAGATTTCATCCAGCAATACGGACTGGATGCCTCCATGCAACGTATTCAGCCACCCTTGATACTCCGGACGTGGCTTCCAGATGCTCACCACCTCGTCACCGTCCTCATAAAACTCCATTCTCACACCGGCTTCATTGTCAGGAGAGCAACCGAAACAGTTGTAGCCCTCCATATCTTTCCACGGATTGATAATCTTCTTCATATCGTATTCTTCTTTATCTGGTTTTGATTCATAAAGTCTCTCAATAAGACGTTCAATATTAGTCATTCCGATTGAGAACTACAAATTATTGATGCCTTTTTCAGAGAAAAATTAGCGGGATACTGTTCAAAAACCGGTTATTTTATTTAGCTTTGTATAAATGAGAGAGAACAACAAGATGCAAAGAGGGGCCTTTTTCTGCTTATGGATATTATTTACATTCTCATTGTTTGCGCAAAACAAGGAGAACGGTTCTGTCGCATGCGACAGCATCGTATATAAAAATACCTTCAGAAAAGCATTGAAGAAATTCCTCAACTTCAGCGACTTCGACACTACCTATATCAGTCCCAACCGATACAATTACGCCCTGATGCTCGACCATTTCACCAATTACGAGTATTACTCCGTGGGCAATAACGACCAGCGGCTCCGTTTCTCGCCTAACCCTCACAACAAGATAGGCGCTTACTTCGGATGGCGTTGGATATTCCTGGGATGGGCTGTCGATACGGACTGGCTCTACGGAAAGAAAAGCAAGAAAAAGCGCGGTACGGAGTTTGATCTCAGTCTTTACAGTTCCAAACTGGGAGTCGACATTTTCTATCGCAGCACCGGAAACGACTATAAGATACACAAGGTATCCGGCTTTTCCGACGAGATTCCCTCCAATTATTCCGAAGATTTCAACGGATTGAAAGTAAAGATGAAGGGATTAAATCTGTATTACATTTTCAACAATCGACGTTTCTCCTATCCAGCCGCCTTCAGCCAGTCCACCAACCAGCGCTGCAATGCAGGTTCTTTCATTGCCGGATTCTCCGTATCCACCCACAATCTGAACTTCGACTATACCAAGCTGCCCGAAATCATTCAGGAAACCATGAACCCGGGTATGAAGGTGAAACATATCAAATACACGAACATCAGCCTCAACGCCGGCTATGCCTACAATTGGGTGTTTGCCCGCAACTGCCTCGCATGCCTGTCGTTCAATCCGGCTGTCGCCTACAAGACATCACGCATAGAGAAGACAGAAGAGCGGGAAGCGGACGACTGGTACAAGAATTTCAATATCGACTTCATTCTGCGTGCAGGTGTGGTATACAACAACAGCAAATACTTCGTGGGTACCTCATTCGTAGGACGGACATACGACTACTACAAAAACAGTTTCTCCCTGAACAACGGGTTCGGCACCCTCCAAATATATGCCGGATTCAACTTTTATCTGAAAAAGGAGTACCGGAAGAACAAAAAGTAAAAAAAGGCTTTCAGCCCTCATCTCCCCTCAAAAGCTATAAACACACTCCACCCCTACTATATCCTTCCGCTTATCCTTCTCCCATTGCCTGCAATAGAAGATGTCCGCCTCCCAGCGCTCGGACAAGGGCAACGTAATACCCCCACGATAGCGCATCCGCTTTACTCCGAAGTGCTCTGTCTTATTCAAACCATTATACATCTCGGCCGAAGCATACGGTTCCAGCTTGCACTTCGGAATGTCATAGGCAAACTTCGCACGCGAGCGCAAGCGGAACTCATCTCTATGCCCATCGAACGTATGCTGAAAGCGCTCACGCAAGGACAGTTTCACCCTTTGCACACGGGCAGACAGAGTGCCTTCCAAACGGTAGCGGTGCCGGAACTTCCAGCCATCTGCCCCCCGATTGCGGTAATGCGTCTCATACCCAGCTCCAAGCTTCAGGAAAGGCAACAGCTTATAGCTTCCCCCCACCTTCAGCCCCCACCGGTCTGTCTTTCCCAAATCATCCTTTGTACGCCACTCCAGCCCACCGGAAACAGTAAATGCCGGCTTCAACTTATATTCGAAACCGGCATTCGCCCAAGTGGCAAAATCCTTCTCCTGCGCCCGCAGGGAAAAAGACGAAACAACCCATAGAACTATCGGCAAAACAAGTACTTTCGTGCATGAAGATATATTACTTACCATACGCTTATTCTGTTAAAGTGTCAAAGGTAAGGATAAATTCTGTAACAATTCTGTAATACTACAAATCTTGTCTGCACATTTCCGATTTTTCAATGATACTTAAAAAACAGAAACCGAGATACAAAAAACAATTCAAAGTTGCCATATATGTATGGCATCATATATATATTTGTAGCATGAAAAAACACCCTTATAAGCGTTTCATAGATTATTTATTTGGGGTGATTCATTTATGTGAAATCTCTTTCAAATACTCCTCCACCTTTCCGAAGAAGGAGGTCAAATGAGAACCGTCGACAAAAGCATGGTTCACATAAATGGAAAGAGGAAATACCAGACGGCCTTCACGAGATACGGCCTTGCCGGCAGTCATCAACGGATAACTGCAACCGTTGCCTGCTTCGGCAAGTGTATAGGTTATCGAGGTGAAATACATTTTGGGAACCGCACTCAGATGGACCACATCGTAATCGCCTTGCTCGGCAAGAATCTTTTCGGCTCCATAAGGGTCACCGTCCTCGGGCATGTTTGTTATCAAGGCGTAGGCTTCGGCATAGAAACGTTCAAAGTCTTCGTAATAGGGAATGCGCATGGTATAGAATGTTTTCCCAGGAACGGCTATCGGAGAAATGATGTCCACCCGGTCGTGAAAAACAACCCGGCCTTCCTTGTCGGTACGGTAACGGAGTTCATCGACTTCATTGGCCGAACGCACCACAGCATACAGATAATAAAGGAAAAAGGAGCGCTTTGCAGCCCGGGCTGCAGCACTGGCTTCCGTGCAGTCAATCTCTGTGGTGACGGAATACCAGGAATTTACAAAATTGCGGAAAAAGCCGTAGTTATCCCGGCGTTCCCAAGCATCAATGTCTATAATGTGTTTCATACAAAAAGGGGATTTAGTGAAAAAAGGATGCCTTTTTACAAGCATCCTTTTTCCAATTCTATTTATTTCTCTTTCTTATAATTCTCCAGTCCTGTCTGCAGGAACTCGATATACTTAGGTATATCCTCGTCGTAGGAGTAGGACTTGTTGAGCGGCTTGCCTTCGTTGTCAATCAGCACATAGAAGGGCTGCGCATTGGCGCCGAACTTGACGCGCTGCAGATAACTCCACTTGTCGCCTACGGTACGCAGCGTACGTTCCGTACCGTTCTCCACAATCTTCACGGGAGAAGGAAGCGGCGTCTTGTTGTCGACGTAGAGCGTGATAAGTACATAGTCGTTGTTGATAATGTCACTCACCTTCGGGTTTGTCCATACGGCAAGCTCCATCTTACGGCAGTTCACGCAACCGTAACCGGTGAAGTCGAGCATCACGGGCTTGCCATGCTGGCGGGCATACTCCATACCGAGGTCGTAATCATCGAACTTGGCATGCACCTCATTATTGTAAAGATTGAAATCCTGCGTCTGCATGGGCGGTGCAAAAGCACTGACAGCCTTCAGCGGAGCTCCCCACAAACCAGGAACCATATACACCGCAAATGCCAGTGAGGCCAACGCCATAAAGAAACGGGGTACACTAACCTTTGAATCGTCATCATCGTGCGGGAACTTGATTTTGCCCAACAAGTAGAAACCAAGCAGTGCAAAAAGTACAATCCACAAAGCAAGGAACGTTTCACGGTCGAGGATGCGCCAACCGTAAGCTAAATCGGCTACCGAAAGGAACTTCAGGGCAAAAGCCAGCTCCAGGAAGCCAAGCGTCACCTTGATGATATTCATCCATCCGCCGGATTTGGGCATGGACTTCAACCAGGACGGGAACAGGGCAAACAGCGTGAAAGGCAATGCCAAAGCTATGGCAAAGCCCAGCATGCCGATGGCGGGAGCCACCACGCTGCCCGTCGTGGAAACCTGCACCAGCAGGAATCCGATAATGGGTCCCGTGCAGGAGAAAGATACCAGCGACAAGGTAAATGCCATCAGGAAGATGCTGAGCAAACCGCTTGTCGCCTCGGCCTTGCTGTCTACAGCCGTACTCCACTTGGAGGGCAACGTTATCTCGAACGCTCCGAAGAAGGAAGCCGCAAACACCACCAGCATCAGGCAGAAAAGGATATTGAATACTGCATTCGTAGAGAGTGCGTTCAGTGCGCTGGCTCCGAAAACAAGCGTGATTGCCAGTCCGAGCGTCACATAAATCACCACGATGGAAGCGCCATACGTCCACGCATCGCGGATGCCCTTCTTCTTGTCCTTGCTGCGTTTCAGGAAGAAGCTGACCGTCATCGGGATGATGGGCCATACACAGGGGGTGAAGAGCGCCAGCAGTCCACCGGCAAATCCCGTAATGAAAATATAAATCCAGGACATGTCTTCCTGCGAAGTGGTTTCGCCCAAAGAATTCAGTTCACTGATGACCGGCTTCCATAGGTCCACCTTGTCCGCCACCTTGATTTCCGTCGGCCCGTCCGCACCGCCGATGGCAGCCACGGGAGCCGTGCCGGAGACAGTCTCCTGCTTTGCGGGCTGTTCTTCGGCTTTCGTTTCAGCGGCAGCGGCGGCAGCTTCTTTGGCAGCCCCTTCTGCCTTGCCGGAGAACTTGAAAGGAACTTGTGTGGGCGGCAGGCAGTTTTCATCGTTGCAAGCGCCATATTCCAGATAGCCTTCTATCTGATAAGCGCCACCCGTCAACTTCAGCTTCTGCACAAATTGCGCCGTATTCTCAAAATAGCGCACCTTCATTTCGAACAACTTATCGAAAGTAGAGATTTCCTTGCCTACGGGCTTCAGTTTGCCAACCACTTCCGCTCCGAATATTTTCTCCACATTGAAATTCGCCGAGATAGGCCCTCCATCGCCCAAGTCGGTGGAATAGACATGCCAGCCCTTGTCAATAGCAGCCGTAAAAACGACCTCCGCTTCATCGGCAGCCAAAATCTTCAGTTCGGAATTGAACTTGACGGGGTCTTGTATCTGTGCCTGCACCGCCACAGCGAAGAGCAACAGAACGAAAGGGAACAGTAATTTCTTCATGTTCTCTGATTTAATTTTTAATTTTCAATTATCTCGTAGTCCACGCAGGCACGGCTCTCTTTCACAGCTGCGATAAGCTTGCCGGCAGCTACATGGTCGGGATGGGTAGCATAGTATTTCACGTCATCCAACGTATCGAACTCACTGTAAAGAGCGATGCTCCAAGCCTCGGCAGGATTGATGTTCAATCCGACTTCAATCTTGCGGATAACGGATATTTTAGCCGGAAGCGCTTCGATAGCTGCCTTGAAACTGTTCATCGCAGCCAACTTTTCGTCAGCCGGTGCCTCATCTTTTAACTTAAATAATACAATGTGCTTTACCATAACTTTGCCATTTAAATGATTTATCACTATATTTGTCAGCCTAAGCGGCTGTTTTAACAACTGCAAAAATACTGGTTTTGTTTCAAATATACACTTAAACGGATGTTAATAATAGGAATTGCAGGCGGAACCGGCTCGGGAAAGACCACCGTCGTACGTAAAATTATCGAAAGCCTACCGGCTGGTGAAGTGGTATTGTTGCCACAAGACTCTTACTACAAGGACAGCAGCCATGTGCCCGTGGAAGAACGGCAGAACATCAACTTCGACCACCCCGACGCTTTCGAGTGGAGCCTTCTTTCCAGGCATGTCGCCATGCTGCGCGAAGGAAGAAGCATAGAACAGCCCACCTACTCATACCTGACGTGTACCCGGCAGCCCGAAACCATCCATATCGAGCCCCGGGAAGTCATCATCATTGAAGGCATCCTTGCCTTGTGCGACAAGAAGCTGCGAAGCATGATGGACCTGAAGATATTTGTAGACGCCGACCCCGACGAACGCCTGATTCGTGTAATCCAGCGCGATGTAGTGGAACGCGGACGTACGGCCGAAGCCGTTATGGAACGCTATACACGCATACTGAAACCCATGCACCAGCAATTCATAGAGCCCTGCAAACGATATGCAGACCTCATTGTGCCGGAAGGCGGAAACAACCAGGTGGCCATTGATATATTGACCATGTACATCAAGAAGCACTTGGGGAGTTAATTTGTAATGGAGAATTGATAATGGAGGATTAAGAACGCACTAAACCCTATGAGATATGAACAGCCTGTTTTCTTTCGCCAGACATAAATCATCCATTATCAATTCTCCCGTCCCAATTATCTTGCTGTTGTTGTTGTGCTGCATCGCAGGATGCCGTGGAGGACATCCTGCCGAAAAAGAAGAAGCGGATGACCTGCAACAGATTAAGGACAGCGGAGAACTGGTCGTATTGACACTGTACAGCTCCACTTCCTACTTCATCTACCGTGGCCAGGACATGGGATTCCAGTATGAGCTGAGCGAACAGTTTGCCAAGAGCCTGGGAGTGAAGCTGAGAATAGAGGTAGCCCGGAATGTGCACGAACTCATAGAGAAGTTGCAGGCAGGCAAGGGAGACCTCATTGCCTACAACCTTCCCATCACCAAGGAATGGAAAGACAGCCTGCTTTATTGCGGCGAAGAGGTCATCACGCACCAAGTCATCGTGCAACGTAACGGCGGACGCACCAAACCACTGAAAGACGTAACGGAACTCATCGGGAAAGATGTATATGTAAAGCCGGGAAAATATTATGAACGGCTGGTCAATCTGGATGAAGAGCTCGGAGGAGGTATCCACATCCATAAAGTGACCAACGACAGTATCAGTGCAGAAGACCTCATCACCCAGGTGGCACAAGGGAAAATCCCCTATACCGTAGCAGACAATGATGTGGCACAGCTTAATACGACCTATTACCCCAACCTGAATATCGGACTCTCCATCAGCTTTGACCAGCGTGCATCGTGGGCAGTCCGGAAAGACTGTCCGCAACTGGCAGCCGCCGCCAACAAATGGCACGAGGAGAATATGACTTCACCTGCCTATACGGCAAGTATGAAACGATATTTTGAAATCGGCAAGGCCATTCCCCACTCTCCTATCCTCTCCCTGCGCGAAGGAAAAATTTCCCATTACGATGATTTGTTCAAGAAATATGCTCCCAAGATAGACTGGGACTGGCGCCTGCTGGCGTCTCTGGCATATACTGAGTCCAACTTCGACTCCACCGCCGTATCCTGGGCCGGTGCCAGGGGGCTGATGCAACTGATGCCTGCCACAGCCAGGGCTATGGGGCTACCCGAAGGAAAGGAACAGAACCCTGAAGAGAGTATAAAGGCTGCCGTGAAATACATAGGCGCCACAGCCAAAAGTTTTTCCAAGATACCCCAGGAAGAACGCATCAACTTTGTGCTGGCATCTTATAATTCCGGTATCGGCCATGTGCTGGATGCCATGGCACTGGCCGAAAAATACGGCAAAAACAAATATGTCTGGCGTGATAATGTAGAAAACTTCATTCTGCTAAAAAGCAATGAGGAATACTTCACCGACCCCGTCTGCAAAAACGGCTATTTCCGTGGCATTGAAACTTATAACTTCGTAAGGGATATTACGTCACGCTTCGAGCAATACAAGAAGAAGATAAAAAAATAGGGATTAAGGATTAATCCCTAATCCTTATTTTCCTTCCTATTTAAAACAGATTCAGTTTGTTCTTTCTCGCTTCTTCCAGGGAAACGGTTGTCACTTGTTTCTCCCGGTTCTTTTCGCACAACTGCCGATACTTCTCATGCAGTTCTTCTTCCAGCTCCTCCTTTGTCTTAGGATTCATCAGCTTGGCTGCTACTGTAGCATTCTGTGAAGCGTCCTTCAGATGGATTACGGGAGCATGATAGACCGGAGCAATTTTCAGAGCTGTGTGAAGCGGTGAAGTCGTGGCACCACCTATCAGCAGAGGAACGTCCAGACCTGCCTTTTCCAACTCAATGGCTACATGCACCATTTCATCCAGCGAAGGGGTTATCAAGCCACTCAATCCTATCATGTCTACCTTTTCCTCTATGGCATGCTGTACAATGGTTTCGGCAGGCACCATGACGCCAAGGTCTATTATTTCGTAGCCGTTGCAGGCCATTACTACCGAGACTATATTTTTGCCAATGTCGTGCACATCACCTTTCACCGTAGCCAGCAGTACCTTCCCGGCAGCAGTCGCACCTTCTTCTTTCTCCGACTCGATTACGGGCTGGAGGATGGCAACCGCCCTCTTCATGGTGCGCGCCGTCTTCACTACTTGCGGCAGGAACATCTTGCCTGCCCCAAACAAGTCGCCGACATGATTCATGCCTGCCATCAACGGACCTTCAATGATGGAAACAGCCTTGGGATACAGCTTCAGCGCTTCGGCAAGGTCTTCTTCCAGATAATCGCCGATACCCTTTGTCAAGGCGTACTTCAACCGCTCTTCCACAGGAGTCCCCTCTCTCCAGGCAAGTTGGGAATGGGCGGCAGCCTGCCGCTCTCCTCCAGAAGTTTTTGCCGCCTCTGCTTCCGCTTTCAAGCGTTCGGCAGTTTCTATCAGGCGCTCGGCAGCATCGGGACGACGGTTCAAGACCACATCCTCTATGCGCTCCAATATATCAGCGGGAATATCGGTGTAAAGAACGGAGGCAGCCGGATTGACGATACCCATATCCATGCCCTCGCGGATGGCATAGTAAAGGAATACGGCATGCATCGCCTCGCGAATGTAATTATTGCCGCGGAAAGAGAAGGAAAGGTTACTCACTCCTCCACTGACATGCGCACCGGGCAGATTCTTGCGTATCCATCCGGTGGCACGGATAAAGTCTACAGCATAATTGTTGTGCTCGTCCATACCGGTTGCCACGGCAAGTACATTCGGGTCGAAAATTATATCATGGGGATTGAAACCTATCTTGTCCACCAAAAGACGGTATGCCCGTTCGCAGACCTCAATCTTACGTTCGTACGTGTCTGCCTGCCCTTTTTCATCAAAAGCCATCACCACGGTCGCCGCACCATATTGCTTTATGGTACGCGCATGCTCCAGGAATTTATCTTCCCCCTCCTTCAAGGAGATGGAGTTGACGATGGACTTGCCTTGCAAGCATTTCAATCCGGCCACAATCACTTCCCACTTAGAGGAGTCTATCATGACGGGAACACGGGCAATCTCCGGTTCCGAAGCTATCAGATGGAGGAAAGTCGTCATCTCCACTTGAGCATCCAGCAGCCCGTCGTCCATATTTATATCGATGACCTGTGCACCGTCTTCCACCTGCTGGCGGGCAATGCTGAGCGCCTCGTCATATTTCTTTTCATTAATCAGACGCAAGAATTTGCGCGAACCCGCAACATTACAGCGTTCACCCACATTCACGAAGTTATTTTCCGGCTTCACTTCCAGAAGTTCAAGCCCGGAGAGCCAAAGATTTTCCGGTCTGGGAACCGGCTGATGGGGCGTTGCACCGGCAATCAGCGAGGAGTACTCGGCAATGTAGGCATCTGTCGTTCCGCAACAACCACCGATAATATTCACCAATCCCTCATGGATATACTCTTTTACTTCATGTGCCATATCGGCAGGAGTCTGGTCGTATGTGCCCAAACTGTTGGGCAGTCCGGCGTTGGGATAAGCACTGATATAATAAGGCGCACGTGAAGCAAACTGCTCCAGGAAAGGCTTCAACTGACGGGCACCAAATGAGCAGTTCAACCCGACAGAGAACAAGTCAGCATGTTCCACCGAAGCCAAAAAGGCATCTAACGTCTGTCCCGATAACGTACGTCCGGCAATGTCCGACACAGTAACCGACAGCATTAAAGGTACCCTACGTCCGGTCTTTTCCATCGACAATTCAGCCGCCCGAATAGCCGCCTTGGCATTCAGCGTATCAAAAATAGTCTCAATCAGCAGGGCATCCACTCCCCCTTCCAGCAAGGCTTCCATCTGCTCACAATAAGCTGCCTGCAATTCATCGAAAGTCAGTGCGCGAAAAGCCGGGTTGTTTACGTCCGGACTCATGGAGCAAGTCTTGTTGGTAGGACCTACCGAGCCTGCTACCCGCCACGAAGCGCGGCTTTTCCGGATTCAATGCTGTAAACTCATCGGCCATTCGGCGTGCCAGACGTGCTGCCGCAAGATTGATTTCCCGGCAATAAGCCTGCACATGATAGTCGGCCATTGACACCGAAGTGGCATTAAAGCTATTGGTTTCAATAATATCGGCACCTGCCACAAGGTATTTCCGATGAATATCTTCTATTACTTCCGGACGAGTAAGACACAGCAAGTCATTATTCCCTTTCAATTGCCCGGGAATATCCTTAAAACGTTCTCCACGGAAATCTGCTTCCGAAAGATTATATTGCTGTATCATCGTACCCATGGCTCCATCGAGCACCAGGATACGCTCCCGTATCAGTTGTTGTATCGTCTTTGTCTGCATAGTTTTCGTGCACCATTATTTAATTTAGCGTTTGAACATACGGTCCATCATCCGTCTGTCTTCTTTTTCCTTCAACGTCTGACGTTTGTCATACTGTTTCTTACCCTTAGCCAGCGCAATGACTACCTTGGCCAGCCCCCGCTCGTTGATATACATGCGGGTAGGCACAATTGTAAAGCCAGGTTCATCAGAGGTACGCTGCAACTTGCGCAATTCTTTCTTTGTCAGCAGCAACTTACGGTCACGGCGAGCCGTATGATTGTTATAAGAGCCATAGAAATACTCCGCAATGTGCATGTTCTTTACCCACAGTTCTCCACGGGAAAAGAAACAGAAAGTATCTACCAAACTGGCCTTTCCCTGCCGGATGGACTTGATTTCCGTTCCGGTCAGCACAATTCCGGCCGTGTACGTATCGATAAATTCATAATCGAACGACGCCCGCTTGTTCTTGATATTAATATTATTTGAAACAGGTCTCATCAATTCAAAATTACAGACAATTTATTAAACACAAATTCTATCATCACCGGAGAAACCAGTATCAGAATAGAGGCGACAACCGTATAGGAAGTCAACTTGTTTTCCGGTATTTCCAAAAAGCGTCGTGCGCCTTCAAACACTACGAGTACCGTATAGAGCTGAAGAATCCAGTGAAGTATCTCAATGGAAATCAGTCCATTTACAATATCGAGCACAAACAGCACCGTCATGGAATAACCCACAAATACTTGGAGAGTTTCCTTTGGAATATACTTGTTGAACAAGTTCCAGCTGATTTTATCCAGCAGATAAGTTGCGACAAAAAAACCACCAAACAACGATACCGCAATGGCACAACAGCGAGTCAAAGCCCACTGAAAAAACTCCGTGCTGACGTCACGCCCGATAAACGTACCTATAAATTCCGACAGTCCGCACAATCCGATAAGCGGATAAACGTACTCCGACATCATCCGGCTTCCCTGCCCTTCCGTAGCTTCTTTTTCCCAAAAACGACTGGGAGAAGAAAGCAAAAAAGCCATTTTATTGAACAATTCTTTATAATTCATTCCCAATTCTTTTCATTATGCGATGAAACGAATTGCAAATTTACAAAAAAGTATGAGATTAAGGAAAGCGGGAGGAATCTTTTCAAGCTATTTAAAATTCGGTATTTCTAAAAACCAAATCCCCTTGAAAAATAGCGCAAAACGAAGTGAAAAAAGCCGCTTTTTATGAAGGGTTTTGATACCTTCAAAAACGCACTTACGCTTGAAACCAAACGCCTTTGTGTTTCAACTAAAACGCCCTTGCGTTTTTTCAGAAAGAAAAAGCTGCATTGCAAAGCCTTACCTAAAGGACTTTACAATGCAGCTTTTCTGATAGAAATACTCCTTATTAATTATTAGAAGAAGTTTCTGTATACAAGCTATAAGTAACAGTTTTCGTTTGCTTCTTTGCTATTGTTGGAATAGATGAAGCACTATTATTATACTCATATTCTACTGTTACTTTTTCCGGATCGCTTCCGCTATGTGTAGATTTATACATTGAAATTATAGGCTGCAAATTCACATAAGACAACCT
>OHXW01000400.1_pt1 | contig 12922 bp, 6 predicted proteins | sample 1580031 | NCBI WGS metagenome assembly OHXW01 (sample SAMEA3882523, study PRJEB24775) | human gut metagenome | biome: human-associated habitat; feature: intestine environment; material: feces | place: Netherlands | collected 2009/2010
CGAATCTGCCAGTCGGTCGTACCTGTGTTCAAGGTATAATAAACGGTTATAATAGTACCAGGCTGTACAGAGCTCCAATCATATCCATCCCATCCAAGAGCTTGATTACCACCCCAGTTTCCAATATCAGACGAACCTTCCCAGATAACCTTTGTAAACGAAACAGTATATTTCTTGCAAGTTCCATCTTTAGAAATCAGCTCGACAGAAGAATCATGTCCAGCTGTTTCCGGTACTGGGATTGTCAACTGACTACCGCTAGAGGTGTAATTTACTTTCGTACCGGCAACCTGAACCTCTGCTAATTCTCCAATATTCACAACGTCTACCACCATGTCCTCTCCGACAAAATAATCATTCGTCTTCAAAACGTTCTCGTCTGCGATGTGACAATATTTAGGTGCAGTAACAGTCAGTTCCAGACTGGAAATCGTTTCCCCGCTTGTCAATACCAATTGAATCATTCCACTTTGAGCTTCTCCTGGTACCACAACCTTCACTTCCGTTTCAGATAAAGAAGTAGGCTCCACCGCTTTTTCTACCCCAGGGAACAATACGGCAGCAATCATGTCCATATTCTTTCCCGTCAAAGTCAGTTCTTTTCCGGCTGTAATTTCCGTTTCCTGAGCTTTCACGTCTTCAGGAGTAGCCATCTTTATTTCAGCTACCTGCACCAAAACGCCAGAAGCTGGAACCACATAGATTGGACCATTGACAGCACCGCGAGGAATTGTAAAGGTCAAGGCTTTCTGCTCAGCAGAATATGTAAACAGCATTGTTTCTCCGTTCTCCATCCTGACTTCTTTTACCAAATCAAAGTTCTCACCTGTAACGGTCATTATTGCTCCTGGCTTAATATTGTTATAGTCTGCCACTTCCGCAACAGAAGGCAATACCACCTGCAGTTCTACTTCTGAATAAAGTCTGTTAGGAATTTCTGCCCCGTCAGAAAGAATAATTTTTCCACTCTGGGCTTCTTCAGGTACACGCACCTGAATCTCATTTCGTGTATGCTTTAAGAACTTACTCGTAGCCTCTGTTGCCTCTTCTTCAGCAATCACTTCATCAGAGACAATCACATTCTCTGCAAAAATCACTTGATGCATCAAATTAAGATACTCCCCTTTAATAGTCAACACATCACCAGGTCTTACACTTTCCGGAGAGAAACTTTCTATCGAAACAGGCTCGGAATAAGTCAACTGAGTCTTGGTAACAATACTTTCTCCATTACGGAGCATCAAAGTCACATACCCGGGCAAAGCTGTTTGAGGCACAATCACCCTGATTTCTTCCGCACTGATAAGCTGTATATCCGTAATGGCATCACAACCGGGAATCAATACTGATGCAACCTGATCCATTCCGCAACCAAGGAATCGCAACTCACGGGACTCGGTCCAAATACGTTCAAACTAATACCTCCCTTATACTGATTGGTATCCACATCATTTGTATCACAAGCGGTGAATGTCAAAGAACTCAACAGAACGAGACAAGCCATCCACCATGCAGAAAACTTATATATTTTATTCATACGTCTAAGTCTTTAAATATTATTCAACTGGAACCACCCGAATATTGTCTATGCAAATAATCGGTTCACATTCTTTACCATCAACTCCACCTCCACGCAGGAAGATGCTTAAACCTGCGAATCTGTCCTGAGTAAATTCTGTATCACTGGCTAGTCCAGAAACTAACTTATTAAATTCTGACATTTTGAGTGTAACTGTAACCCACTGATTGTTTGTATCGTATGAACCAGTTTCTTCCCAAGGAACCCAAACGCCACGAGGAGCCTTTCCTTCTTCATGACTTTCATCATCATTCCAAATGTAATCCTGTGTCTGGTTACTCATAGAAACTTCATCCAATGAGGTAAATCGAATTTGCATACCTTCTGCCATCCATGGATTAGAAGTCGGAACATATACTTCAAATTTCAATGCTAATTCCTCAATCTTATAATCTTCCAGCATTTTCTTAAACTGAGGCAAATTATAAAGAGGTACACAACCTTCCGTTGCATTCGGATCAGGCCAATACATCATCAGATACTCTCCTGGAGTTTGCCATTGTCCACCAGAAAGGGTGGCAGGTCCCATCACCATATACTTTTCATCCACTGGAGGAACAGAAGCAAGAATCTGTCCTTTCTTTTCATTGTCACCATTCCAGGAATTTCCTGCGGCCAAAGCACCTTCATATTTTCCATCCCAGTCAAACAGAATATTACGTGTGTCTTTATATTGGAAAACAGATTGTCCGGTTCCGTAAATTGACTTCACACGGATATTTCCTTGCACCGCTCCCTCAGGTACTATAAATTTGACTGCCGTTTTCGTGATACTTGTAATCTGCTCTCCTTCTACAGTAATATCTCCAGGCATGGAAATAGTCAAAGGCACATTAGGGTCATCTACAAAATAATCACCATACAATACGGCTTCACTTCCAGCTGAAGCATATTCACAACTCATAGAACTAACCACCGGAGCAGGAACCATCACATTAAAATCAAAATCCACTTTAGCCCCAGACTTGGTAACCATATAGATTTTATTGGTTACTTCTTCCGGTATGTTCTTAGGAATGTCCACCAAAACAGTATGGTCTGTCATATAACTTGTATTCAAGGTAGCTTTCTGATCATTGAAATAAAGTTCATAGATACTACGCAAGTTATCTCCCACCAAACAAACCGTATTTCCCAGATAGGCTCCTACAAGTAATGAGTCCGCTTCTTCCGGCAATGGAGAGCGCACATATTTCAAAGTAGGAACTCCGTCTGCAATTTCATATTTATCCGGCTGATCTTCACAGGCAGTCATAAAGCAACCCATCATAGCCAATGCTGCCACAAAGAACCAATTGATATATCTTGTTTTCATTTTATGCATCATTTAAAAGATTAATAACTATACTCCGTACGCACATCCACATGTACGGGATCTTCCATCAAATTAGGATTAAATACCACATCCTCAGAGGGGAACGGCAATGTAAAACTTTCCTTTGTCACATTAGGTACCTTTGGATTATTGGTATAATGCTGGTCTGAAGTAGCATTCCAAGTCGTCTGTCCGGATTCATAATAGGATTTATACAACGTATTCAAGTTGTCGTACACATCACGCTTTTGGTTTACAAGTTCATTAATCGCTCTTGATGAATCATAATAAGACAAACGTACAAAATCATACCAACGGTCTCCTTCACAAGCCAGTTCCAGACGACGTTCCTTCCAGACATCTTCCCAAGAAACAGAAGCAGGCAATTTATATTCACTTACCGCACGATGACGTACTTGCCAGAATACATCTCTTGCCTTTTCATTCGTGGTTGAACCCTGATTTCCAATTACAGCTTCTACATAAATCAGATATACATCAGCCAAACGTAATAAATGAGTACTCAAGCTACTGGACATACTTGCAGCCGACACACCCAAACCTTTCATGTGGTCATTTGCATTGCCATACAAATGCTTCACCTCATTGGCTCCTGTCGGACTCTGCAATTCTCCGGGACCACCTTTACCATAACCATCCTTATCATAGATGAAGTTGATATAATCGAAACCTCCCTTGTCCTGCCAGAAATATTCATATTTATCGCCTGCCATCATCATGGTTGCTTTACGACGAGTATCAATAACCGATTTGTCGCGGTCTTTCGGATTCTGGTCCGGAGTAACTCCAAAGGCCAGCTGCAAATCAATGGAAGGGCCATTATAACCACCCCAGTTATCTCCAAATTCATCAAATCCCACCATAGCCAAGTCTGACTGCAACGTATTCTGCGCCGTGTACTGACCGCTTGCCGCATCCCAACGCCAACCAATCAGACTTTCTTCGCAGTTATTATTCTGCAAACGGAATATATCTGCATAGTTTTCCATCAGTTTGCGACCTGAATTATCAATCACATCTTCTGCCAATTCCTTAGCTTTATTCAAGGCAGCCTCATCACGCATACCGTTTTGTCCTACACCAGACTTTGTCAAATAAACTTTCGCCAGCAATCCTTCTGCCCCATAATAATCTATACGTCCGGCGTCACCTTTCATGACATTTCCATCCTCATCTTTAAACAACTCCATTGCTTTCTCCAATGTCATGACAATATATTCATAGACATCAGCCAGCATGACCTTTTTCTTGTCATTGTAAGTTCCATCTGCCAGTTCTTTAGAATTATCGTGTACGATAGGTACAGCTCCGAAAGTACGTGCCAGATAGAAGTAAGCCATAGCCTTCCAAGACAAACATTCAGCCATACACTGTCTTCTGACATTCTCAGAACAGTTAGCTGTTTGCAGAGTTTTGTATACCGTATTACAATAAGCAATGACAGACCACAAAGAATAAGACATATTGACCAGATCCTGGTCCGTTCCATTCACTGTAAAATCCAGATAAGGACTTTTCCCCCAATAATAATTACCAGACATCACTTCACCCACTTTAAAGAAACCACGCTGGAAATCATACCATGGAGAGTTATACAAGAAATTTACGCCCTGCACACACTGGGTATCATTCTGGTAAAAATTAGATTGATTATAATTGTCTTCAGTCGGTCGATCCAAAAAATCATCACAAGAAGTTGCTCCCATACCAAAGACCGCAGCCAAAGCCACATATTTAATATTCTTGATTTTCATATACAGTCAAATTTAACAGGTTAGAAAGAAACATTCAGTCCGAATGAATAGACAGTAGGCGACGGATAACGTCCGTAATCCAATCCGTACACATTAGTACTTTGCGTACTGGCTCCGATTTCAGGATCGTAACCATCATATCCTGTAATTGTCAATAAGTTCTGAATATTCGCATAAAGCCGTAAGTTATTAATGCCGAACTTCTTGATTAATTTACTCGGGAAAGTATAACCCAGTGTAATATTCTTCAAACGGATGTAAGAACCATCTTCCACATAACGGTCGCTGATACGGTCATTGTCGTTCGGGTCCTGAATAGAAGCACGAGGAATAACAGCTTCCGGATTAGAGACACGCACATTAGTCACATCATCATACCAATACTGACCGGCAGGATAAACTTTGTCCGGATCAATCGGTTCCAGTCTGGCACGACCCGTTACCGAGTTCAACTGATTTTCCCATGCAGAATTCATGTGAGTAAGCTGCATACCCAAATAATTCATTACCTTATTTCCATAAGAACCATTAATAAAAATCGACAAGTCAAAATCCTTGTAACGGAATGTATTGGTCCATCCAAAAGTAAATTTCGGCATCGGAGAGCCCAAGTTCGTCTTATCATATTCATTAATTACTCCATCAGGTTTTCCATCCGGGCCACTAATATCCTTATATTTGATGTCACCTACCCAAACTGTATTCTTTCGGTTGAACACTCCGTTTGACGGATACTGCTCTGGTTTCGGAGATTTCTGCAGGTCTTCATAATCCTGATAAACTCCATCACATACATAACCATAGAAATTATACAATGACTCACCTACATTGGACACACTAACTACGTCATTCCATTGTCCATAGCCAACAATTTGTGCATTGGCCGTTCCACTCAATGCCTTTAATTTATTCTTATTGAATGAAATCTGGAAATCAGAATCCCACTGGAACTTTCCAATTAACGGATGCGTGTTGAGTGAAATTTCCACACCGGCATTCTCAATACTACCATAGTTACCATAAGGAGGATCCAAACGGCTGCTGGTATTCCCCTGAGTTCCCATATAAGAAGGTAACTGCAAAGCCATCAACATGTCATTTGAAACCTTTTTATACCAGTCTACAACCAAATTAATACGGTCCTGAATAAATCCCAAATCCAATCCTACATTCCACTGTTCCTGAGATTCCCACTTGATGCTGGTATTCGGAATATTTTTCGGACGATATCCCGTTCCGAGACTTGAACTCATTTTCACGATAGAAGTTCCCCACAAATATCCTCCAATATTTGCATTACCAGTCTGTCCCCAGCCTAAACGCAATTTACCATTACTAATTACACCAGACAAAGGTTTAAAGAATTCTTCATTTGAAAAACGCCACGAACCTGCAAGTGCATGGAAGCCTGCCCAACGGTTATCCGGGCCAAAGTTTGAAGAGCCATCATAACGGTAAGTATAAGTTCCGTAATAACGGTTATCGTAATTATAAGTCAGACGAGTAAAGAACGACGCCATAGCCGAACTGCCAAATCCTGAACCAATTACCGGAGTAGCAGTACCTAGAGCAGGATTATGCACCGCATCAGAAGGTAAATTTGTATTAGTTACACTGATATTGTCATAGTTAGACGCCCAACATTCCTGTCCCAGCATGGCCGTAAAATTATGCTTGTCTATCATGCCACTATACGTAACATAGTTCTTGAGCTGCCAGAATGTACTGCTGTTCTTCTGAATACTACTATAGTTACTGTCACGTTTCCAACTACCAAAGTCTACCATAGGTTTATAGCGTTCACCTCTGGAAGCACTAATATCATAGCCCAGTTCCGCATGCCATACCAAGTTCTTTATCGGTGTTACCTCAAAGAAGATGTTACCTGTCAACTTCTGGCGGTTCAGCAGCACCTGGTCCATCATAGCCATTGCTATCGGGTTCGGATTCGTGTAACCTTCACGCACAATGGTCGCATAATTTCCGTCAATATCATAAATAGGAATATCGGGGACAGTTTTCAATGAATAATTAATAATACCCTGTTCACCATCTGCCAGTTTCAAATCTTCGTCCGTAGATGAATAGGTAGCACTCAATCCCAGTTTCAACCAGCTTTTCAATTGAGAGTCCAAATTCACACGAAAAGAATAACGGTTAAAGTTGGATCCGATTAACGTACCATCCTGATCCATATAAGAAGCAGAAACATAATATTTAATCTTTTCCGTACCTCCTTCAGCAGAAACCTGATGCTGGTGTTGCAATGCCGTCTGGAAAACCGCATCCTGCCAGTTCGTTCCTTTACCCAAGATGGAAGGATCGGCATAATACCCGTTCACATCCAATTCGCCCACTTGCACAAATTCATTGTAATAATTAGCAAATTCACGCAAGTTCATCATATCCAGCCGTTTGGTCTGTCTCTGTACAGCCAGCATACCATCATACGTAAATTTGGCCTCACCAGCCTTACCTCGTTTAGTCGTAATCAATATCACTCCATTTGCTCCTTGCGCTCCATAAATCGCGGTTGCCGAAGCATCCTTCAAAATTTCCATTGAGACAATATCGGCAGGGTTAATGGTAGAAAGCGGGGAAATGGTAGATACAGAACCATTACCTAACGCATCTCCCAGACCAAAATCTGCGCCCGAAGCACCTCCTCCCTGTACTATTACTCCGTCAATCACATATAAAGGTTCTGCATTGGAATTAATGGTAGCTTGTCCACGCACACGGATAGAAGACGAAGACCCCGGAGCTCCTGAAGTACTTACGGCAGAAACACCCGCTGCGCGTCCCTGTAAAGACTGATCCAGGTTGGTAATCACAGAACCTTTTATCGCATCTTCCCCCACTGATACAGAAGCACCAGACAAGTCACTTTTCTTCATGGTTCCATAACCCACTACCACAACTTCATCCAAGGTCTCGGAATCTTCTTTCAATACAATATGTAAAGATGTCTGGTTTGTGACCTTTATGGTTTGTGTTACATAACCTATATAAGAAATCTCCAGTGTAGCTCCAGAAGAAACATTTAACACAAAATTACCATCAATATCCGTAATTACCCCATTAGTTGTTCCTTTTTCCAGAACATTCGCTCCAATCACAGTTTCACCGGCAGCATCAACTACTTTTCCTTTGATCTGCCTTTTCGCTTGCTGCAACACTTCCGATGCGTGAAGTTCAGAAGCCTGCACCTGATACACATTTCCCATAGAAGCCATGGCAAATGCACCAGCAACCAGCGCACATCTTTTTACATTTTTATTCATAGTGTATCACTTGTATGATTAATAATTCTTCATCAATAGATATATGCGAAAAGCCAACAAACGGAATCCTCTCTACATAATATCAGATTAAAAGTCGCTTTATATTACAAATTTCTTACAACCACAAAGGTAGAAACAATCGTATTGTAATAATGATACAATTTTATCTATCATTAGTATAAAACAAATCACCGACTATTACTTCTCTTCTTTCTACCCAGCACAATCAACAACCGGATTTTATCCCTTCATGAGATGTTTATATTCAGTTCCTATTATATCATTCTTCATTCGCTTACTGCAAACAAAATATTCACACAACTCCGAGGTAATAGAAAAGAAATTCGTTTCTGCATACCTATTAGATTTATTTCAACGCTGCAAAATTAGCCGATAACCACTGATAAAAATGATATAATTTTATCATATACTGGTCGAGTTTCATTTATTCCCCACCTAAACAGAAAAATGGCCCTCTTTTCTCAATACCAGATAAAAAGAGGGCCTTCCTTAATTATATATTATACTATTAAATAATGGTACGCTTCTTTCTGTAATTATCTCTAAACTCTTTTGGAGAACATCCTTTCTTCTTTTTAAATATGCGATTGAAATTAGATAAATTATTGAAGCCACACTCATAACAGATTTCAGCGACCGCCATCGTTGAATCAACAAGCAGACGCGTGGCATACCCCAACCGCAAATCAATAATGTAATCTGACAAATTCTTACCTGTACGCAACTTAAAGAAACGGCTGAAAGATACTTCGGTCATACCTACCATATCAGCCAGCTGTTTCAGCTTTATTTCCTCTTGATAATGCTTTCCTATATAGTCTTGTACTCTTTGTACACGCCTACTGTCTGAATGCACCTCTATTTTGGCAAACGAAGAACTTGAAAGAGTACGCGCCTGGTCAGTAAACAAAGAAAGTTCATAAAGCAAGGTCAGGAAATGTACCACGGCATAAAACCCTTTCATCTCAGGAAGCTTGTCAATCAATGAGTATACTTTCATCATGGCATCCATGGGAAAACAAAGCCCATACTGTGCTTTATCCAGCATTTTACGAATCATATCAAACTGATTCGTTTCCACCAGCCCGTTCATAAAAGAAGGAACAAACTGAATAGTTATTTCCCGGATATTTTCTGAGGTACACGTATTTTGTTCCCACACATGTTCCAAATCAGGACTCGTAATTAATACCAGATCATAATCACCTATCACTTCCGCCGAATCCCCGACTACACGACGCACTCCAGGTGCATGCTCCACAAAATTCAGTTCAAACTCACGGTGGCAATGCATAGGATATGTAAACTCTTTCTTATGCCGATCGGCAATGTAAAAGCAATCTTTATCTGAAAGAGGAGTTATTTCTCGTATAAAATTCTCATTCAACAACTTTTCCATAGCAGTACGTTTAAAGAAGAACCAAATAAGGCCATAATTAAAAGTTATTATTCTCAGAAAAAGCGTCTCATTCTCTATTTTTCTGTTTCCCACAAAAATAAGATAAAAACATATCAGTTTTATCACAAAACAACACCTATTTTTGCAGACAAATAAATAATTAAACAAAATCTATTATCAAAACTGAAAAGCATGAGTGCAAAAAGCAAACTTTATCTTTTAGCAGGCCTTTCTTTCTTGGCCGGAAATGCAATGGCACAGCACATCTGTATTTCTACCCCTAACACATCGCTCGTACTGAATGCGCCCAATGGAGGTGAGCTAAAGTATCTTTACTATGGAAGCAAACTGAGTGAAACAGACTTGCAACACATCAATGAAGCATCTAATTGTAACCATACGGCTTACCCCGTATATGGAATGAATTGTCCGGGAGAAGCTGCTCTTTCTGTAAAACACGCCGACGGCAACATGTCTACACAAATGGAGGTGGTAAGTGTCAGCACCAATCAGGAGAAGCAGTCTACATTAACGACTGTCCACCTGAAAGACAAAGTATATCCGTTCTATGTCGACGTGCACTACAAAGCATATCAGGATGTAGACATGATAGAAACTTGGACCGAGATAAGCCACACAGAAAAGAAACCGGTATATCTGAGCCAGTTCTCTTCTGCCTACTTACCCATTCGCAGAGGAAATGTATGGCTTTCACACCTGTCTGGTTCATGGGCAAACGAAGGACAACTGACACAAGAACCGCTACAGCCGGGAATGACCGTGATTAAAAATAAAGATGGGGTACGTAATTCACATACCTCACATGCAGAAGTGATGTTCTCACTCGATGGAAAACCACAGGAAAATACAGGAAGAGTCATTGGAGCCGCCCTTTGCTACACAGGCAACTACAAACTGAAAATTGATACCGACGACAGCGATTATCATCAGTTCTATGCCGGCATCAACGAAGAAAACTCCTCATACATGCTTCCTAAAAAAGAAGTATTCCGCACGCCTGCCGTAGCCCTGACTTACAGCGACAAAGGGCTGAGCGGCGCAAGCCGTAATTTCCACAAATGGGGACGTACTTACAAACTGGCTCATGGCAATGTGGTTCGTGATATTTTATTGAACAGCTGGGAAGGTGTGTATTTCGACATCAACCAGAAAGGAATGGACCAGATGATGAGCGACATTGCTTCAATGGGAGGCGAGCTTTTCGTAATGGACGACGGATGGTTTGGTGACAAATATCCACGTAAGAACGACAGCTCTTCGCTGGGTGATTGGGTAACAGACAAAAATAAGCTTCCGGAAGGTATTGAGGGATTGATAAGGGATGCAAAGAAGCATGGCATCAAGTTTGGCATCTGGATAGAACCGGAAATGGCAAACACAATCAGCGAATTATATGAAAAACATCCTGAATGGATACTGAAAGCTCCTCAGCGTGATCCGGTTCTTGGACGTGGAGGTACTCAGGTAGTACTCGACTTGGCGAATCCGGAGGTACAGGATTTTGTTTTCAAGGTTGTTGACGACTTGATGACACAGTACCCCGACATCGCTTACATTAAATGGGATGCCAACATGGCCATTATGAATCACGGCTCCAACTACCTGACAGCTGACAAACAAAGCCACATGTACATAGAATATCACAAAGGATTCGAGAGTGTATGCCAGCGTATCCGTGCCAAATATCCGGACTTAGTGATTCAGGCTTGTGCCAGCGGAGGCGGTCGTGCCAACTATGGCTATCTTCCTTACTTTGACGAATTTTGGGTGAGCGACAACACGGATGCACTGCAACGCATCTACATGCAATGGGGAACATCTTACTTCTTCCCTGCCATTGCCATGGCTTCGCACATCAGTGCGGCTCCCAATCACCAGACCTTCCGCACCGTTCCACTTAAATACCGCATCGATGTGGCTATGAGCGGACGATTAGGAATGGAAATCCAGCCTAAAAACATGACCGATGAAGAAAAAGAGCTGTGCCGCAAAGCAATAGCCGATTACAAGAAAATCCGTCCGGTAGTTCAGTTAGGAGATATTTATCGCCTTGTTTCTCCATACGACCATCTGGGAGTAGCCTCCTTAATGTATACCAGTCCGGAAAAAGACAAGGCTGTATTCTACTGGTGGAAGACTGAACACTTTGTCAATCAGCACTTACCGCGTGTAACAATGGCCGGACTTCATCCCGATAAGACTTACCGTATCACAGAGTTGAACCGGATTGACAATCAGCCGTTGCCCTTTGAAGGGAAAGTCTACAGTGGAGCATTCCTGATGGAAAACGGATTGGAAATTCCTTATACTCATCAGGTAGACTATCATAAATTGAATGATTATGCCAGCCGGGTATTGTATCTGGAAGAAGTAAAATAAATTTCACCATACATACACAAAATAATAGCCGGGCTTGCCCTCCACATGGCAAGTCCGGCTTTATTATATTAAGAGAAATCCGCTTATTCCCAATTATCCGTACGGAACGGATACAACGGCAATTCACGCAAGTTAGCCACATTACCCGGCTGAAAGTCACGGAAGCAATAGCGTACGGCAACAGGCTGTGCTACCTTGTCGCAAGTCACCTTTATCTGCGAATTATTGAAAACTTCTGCCTTTGCCGGATAGAATACCTTGTCGTTTCCAGCTACTTCAAAACCTTCCATACCCGACAAACGGTTAAATCCTTCTTCTGCATGGTCAAAGGATAAAATAGCTGCACCGTCTTTCACTTCCATCGACTTATAAACAGGTCCGCATGCCTCTATGCCAGGCACATGGTAAGTCTTACTCAAAGCCATATAAGCAAGGCGCTTTCCTACGTCTGTTTTATTCTTGGGATGCACATTCTTGATTTCATAAGGTTCTACCAAGTCGTTAGTCGAAATCATACCACTGTTCGAAATGATAGACTGCGCCTTGAACTGTGCTTCACGAAGGTATGCACACCCTGTAGTTTCCGTAGAGTTAAACGGCGCAATCTCCACATAATAGAAGGGCAATTCACCCAGCCCCCATTCCTTACGCCAAAGTTCCACCATTGTCTTCAGGCGTTCAGCATATGTTTTGTGTTTTCCTACGTTCGATTCTCCCTGATACCACAGAAAACCTTTGATGGTATAATTCTGTAGTGGCTTCAACATGCCGTTATACATCAATGTCGGACTCAGGTAATGCCACCAGTCGTGTCCGTCCTCCTTGCGAATGTCTTTCTTCAAGTCAATATCTGGATACTGGGACACGATTTCACGAGGCAGCCATCCTTCCACCATAGAACCACCCCAACTACAGTTGATGATTCCTATCGGAATATCCAGTACCTGATTCATCATCATGGCAAAATGAAAGGCCGTCGCACTGAAAGCCGGTGCATTTTCCGGATTACTCACCTTCCAGCTCCCTTTACACGAATCCACCGGTTTTACCTGACCGTTTTTCTCCACGGTAGCCACACGAATACCTTTCCATTTCGATGAAGTAGCAATGGTTTCATTAGCCCCTGCTATCGGACAGTTTACGAATCCT
>OHXW01000410.1_pt1 | contig 12708 bp, 5 predicted proteins | sample 1580031 | NCBI WGS metagenome assembly OHXW01 (sample SAMEA3882523, study PRJEB24775) | human gut metagenome | biome: human-associated habitat; feature: intestine environment; material: feces | place: Netherlands | collected 2009/2010
AAACAACCGGAAAGTAAATCAGAGGTTTCTATCAGCGAGATGAGAGATGTGGCCTTGTGGTTGAAATCTGCCAAAGTAGATACCATACTTTTTAATATAGGTACAGTTCATAATGTGCGAGGTAATGAAAAGCAGGTATTCCTTGATGTTTTCTGGAGTGAATTCAATTCATTCCGTGGATACAATAAATTCAATTTAGCACTGGCTCAGCATTTTGAAAAGGTTCTTGACGAGAAGGGGCAGTTTGAAGCATTTAAAGAAAGAATGCTGGAAGATGGATTCGACTGGAGCATTGATGCTGCCGACCTTGCTATCAATGAGTTGGATTATATCCTTGAAGTAGGAAAAGAGCTGGTTCCTACACTGTCAACGGATATTATCAGGGAACGTATAGCCAAAGATGATACTCATGTCAGTGTGGAGACATTCTGCAATGAGCTGAAATCATACCTGAACAAACAGGAAGAAAAATACAGACTCATTTTCCTTGTTGATGAAGTAAGTCAGTTCATTGACAGTCGTAAAGGACTGTTGCTCCAGTTACAGGAAATCGTAACACGACTTCACGAGACTTGTGATGATAAAGTCTGGATAACAGCTACTGCTCAGCAGGATCTTCAAGAAATCCTGCAGAGCTGTCAGATAAATGAAACCAGTGAAGATTATGGTAAAATCATGGGACGATTTGAGGTAAAAGTATCTCTTACCGGAACCAAGCCTGAGTTTATCACACAAAAACGTATTTTAGACAAAAACGGTACTGCTGGAATAGAATTGGGCAAACTTTACGAACAGAAACGTAACGCCATCTCTGCTCAGTTCCAGCTTCCAAACTCATACAAATCTTTCGAAAACAAAGAGGAATTCATTGACTACTATCCGTTTGTTCCCTATCAGTTCAGACTGATTATGCAGGTTTTCAACTCTTTTGTAAATCTTGGCTTTGTAGAGAAAGAAGTAAAGGGTAATGAACGTTCCATCATAAAGGTAACTCACAGTACAGCAAGACAGACTAAAGAACTGGAAGTAGGAAACTTTATTTCTTTTGATCAGTTCTTTGGACCGATGTTCAAAGGGGCTTTGGTAGCCAAAGGACAGAAGGCTATTCATAATGCCAACAAGATGATAGATAGTTATGAAGACAAGGCTTTCGGTCAGCGTATTGTCAATATCCTGTTTATGATATGTAATCTTTCGCAGACAGACAAGCTGCTTTTCCCGGCTACAGTTGATAATATTACCTGTCTGCTTATGAGCGATGTAGATACACAGAAGCTGGCTCTGAAAGAAAAAGTTAAAAAGGTATTGGACTATCTGTGTGACAATAATATAATCCGTACAGAAGAGTCAAAACCCGGAGTTCCGGTTTCGTACTGTTTTTATAGTGAAGATGAGACCGAAGTAGCACAGCTTATCAAGAGCCAGACTATTGACAACAATACTATGGCTGAAGAACTGAAGGAAATTTTCAGTACATATATCAATCCCCAGCCGAGGGAATCATACTTTACAGGCAAGTTTTCTGTAGGTGCAAGCATTATGGGCAAGAATTTCCTTACAAACAATGCGGATATAAATATTGAGTTTGTAATGGATGCCGATTGTGATACAGCAGAACAGTATGCTTTCGGCAATACATCTAAGGTGATGGCCTTTTTCATGGCAGACCTGTATAAAGACATGAAACAGTTGAAGAATGATTTCTACTGGTATTGTCAGGTTCAGACCTATATGAGAAACAATAAGGCTAATACTGAACTTCGTGGCAAGACACACGAAGAATTCAAAAACCGCGCAAAGGATTTATATACTTCAAAAATAGAAAAGCCTTTCCGCGAAATGTTTGATAAATGTAAAATCGTTATCGGTTCTTCCACTTTATCTGTTGCCGAACTTGGTTCTTTGAAAGGTCAGGAACGTTATAGAAAAGCAATGGAAAAACATCTGGCAAATGTGTATCCATACGCTTCTTTGGTAAAAGGCATCACATCTTCGTCCGAAGAGTTGAAACGTACCATTCTCTCCCCTGTCAGTCAGGAACATTACAAACTGTACCCGATGACAGAGGCTGAGCTTCAGGTTGACAATTATCTTTCAAGGAGTTTCCCGGAAATGAATGTGAAAGATTTAGTTTTGCGATATGCAGCAGCTCCATACGGATGGAATGAAGTATGCACGCTATATATATTGGATGAGCTGGTGCGTCGCCGCGTTCGTGAATTTGTATATAACAATAATCCTCATGTGGAAAAACAGATTATAGCCAATAATCTGATGAAAGATCAGCAGAAATTTACGATTCGTGCAGCCCAGAAAATTTCGCAGGAGATTGTCAATGATTTTATAAGCAGTTGGAAAGATATATTCGGTATAAGCGAAGCTATAAATCCTGACTTGGACGTAAATGAGATTCATACTAAATGTAAGGATACTCTTGAAAAGCAGCAGATTATTTTGTCGGATATTTACTCTTCAATCCGCACATATCCTTTTGCCGTCGTAATAGAGAAATGGCAAAAGATGGTAAGTGAATGGATGGGAATAAGAGATGTGGAGATGTTTCTCAAAAGAATAACGTCCGACAGAATACCGGCAACAGAGCAGATGGATAGATGCAAACAGGTGAGGGAGTTTCATCATGACCAGATAGGCCGTTACAAGGAGTTTGTAACCTTCGTAAAGGAAAACGAATTGAACTTCGGTGAGCTGACCGGATGTGATGAAAGCATTCGGTCTATGCGCACTATCCTTACAGATGAGTGGCCAATAGATAATATGCCTTATTACAAGAAACTCAGGGATGAACTTCGTTTCAAACTTGAGGAACTTAAAAAAGAGCTTCGTAGCAAGATAAAGGTTGAATATACAAAGACTGTGGAAACTCTTTTCAAGTTAGCTGAAAACAATGAGGTACAATATGGAATACAGGCAGATGCCGTTATCATACAGAAATCACAGCCTGACAATATCCTTGCCTTGAAGAATAATCTGGATACTGCTGCCTTCTATGAACAGGAAGCTGCAAAGATTATGGCACAGGCTGCATCCGCAAAGCCTAAAACTGTTCCGGGAAAGGAAGAGCCTTCACAGCCTGCCACAAAACCTGTAAGACAGGTAAAATTAAGTACACGTACGGTGCATAAAATCTGTAGCGAACAGGATGTAGATACTTATCTGCAGACATTGAAGCAACAACTTATGGATCACATATCCAAAGGTGAAGAATTGATTATTCTGTAAAAGAAGAAATGTATGGAAACAAGCCAGATAAAGAAGTTTGCCCAAGAAGCCAGAAAGGTTTTGTTGGAGGGTATTGAAAACAAATTAGGACTGTTGGGATTTGACAAACAGGGATATATTGCCGAAGAGAAAATGCCCGTTAAGGGAACAGACCATATTGTCTTTATGGGCAAAGTGATTACTGATATGACATTTTACGATAAATGGATGTCATTGAGGGAACGCATTATAGAGAAAGGAATTAAGGAAGTAAAGGAAGAAGCAGCCTACACCTGGTTCAACAGGTTTGTGGCTATCCGTATCATGGTGAAAAACGGTTTTACCGAACCGGTTTTGGAATATCAAAGCGCATCATTGCGTCTGCCTCGTATTGTGGCAGATGCACGTCGTGGCATCTATGCACCGATGTCGGAATCAGACCGTGCTTCCCTGATGGCATTGCTGGACAATGACGCATTGATAACAGAACAGTTCACCTTGCTTATCATAAATTACTGCCACCGGAATCCTATACTGTCTGCTTGTTTTGGCAGTATGGACGATTACACAGAACTTCTGCTGCCAGTAAATATACTTGCCGAAGGTGGTTTTGTGGATATGCTCAACCATACAGAGTTTATTACAGAAGATGATTACAGACAAAGCGAACTGATAGGATGGCTATATCAGTTCTATATATCCGAAAAGAAAGACGAAGTATTTGCTTCATTCAAGAATAAGAAGAAAGCAGAGGCTGACGATATTCCGGCTGCAACTCAGATATTTACTCCCAACTGGATTGTAAAGTACATGGTACAGAATACGGTGGGACGTATTTACCTGGATAATAATCCGTATGCTATGGATATTAAGGAGCAGATGAAGTATCTGGTAGAACCTGCCGAACCGGCACCTGCGGAAGCAGTATTCCATTACGATGATATACACAGTCTGTCTGTAGCCGATTTAGGTTGCGGTTCAGGTCATATACTGAATGAGGCTTTCGATTTGCTCTATTCTATCTATATAGAAGAAGGCTATAACCGTAGAAAAGCAATTGAAGATATATTCCGTTTCAATCTTCTTGGAGTGGATTTGGATACACGTGCCAAGCAGTTGGCGATGTTTGCCTTGCTGATTAAAGCCTGTCAGAAAGATAACTCTTTTTTGGATGCTCATTGCCTCCCAAAAGTATTGGATATGGGTGTAGCATCCAAAGTGCGTCGCTTAAATGCTGAGGGTGGTGTAGCAGAACTTCTTACAGAGTTTTTTGCCGGTGCAAATAAGGAGCTGATTACTGAAACACTCGCTGCACTTGCTCTGATGGAACAGTCAGACAACTTAGGTTCTATTATGAAGTTTGAGTTGTCTGAAGCTACACGTACTGCAATCGCTATGCGCAGTCGTGAGTGGAAAGAAATAGGAACAGATAATAACAAGATAAAGACGTTACTTTCTGCTTTTGATATAATTCTTGCCTTGACAGACAAATATGCGGCATTGGTGATGAATCCTCCATATATGGAATCAGGTAATATGAATAGTCAGCTCTCTTCTTATATTAGTTCTGAATACAAGGAAGGTAAGAATGATTTATTTACAGTGTTCATGATTGTATCAATTAACAGATTATTCACGCATGGTATTTTGGGAATGATTAATATGGATACATGGACATATAAATCATCTTTTAATGATATTCGTAGATATATTTTATCAAATAGTAAAATTGAATCCTTAATTCAGTTAGGAGCTCGAACATTTGAAGAATTAAATGGAGAAGTTGTTCAAAATGTATGTTTTTGTCTTTCAAAAAACTCAAACGGTGGTGCTGGATGGTATTATAATGTTTCAGAAGTGGATACTTGTGAGGATAAGCGTATTGCGTTCCTTAACAAATCTTGTTTTTCAAAACATATAAATCAGGAAAAATTTAATGTTTTACCTGGAAAAACTATTAGCACTATTGATGGTGTTTATTTAGAGTTGTTTCAAGAATTAAAGCAATTATCAAGTGTTGGAGAATCCAAACAAGGTTTAGCGACAGGTAACAATGATACTTTTGTGAGATTTTGGAATGAGGTTTCTATAAATAAAATAGGTTTAGGCTGCTCATCAACTTTAGAATCAGTCGAAAGTAATAAAAAATGGTTTCCATATAATAAAGGGGGATATCGAAGAAAATGGTATGGTAACCAGGAACTTATTGTTAATTGGGAAAATGATGGCGAAAAAATAAAGGATTTTCGGGATGAAAATGGCAAATTACGTTCAAGACCTCAGAATATCCAATATTATTTCAAACCTTCTATTTCTTGGGGACTTATTTCTGGACCTTATTTTAGATTTTTTCCACAAGGCTTTATTTACGATATTCAAGGAATGTCATATTTTACGAACGATAATATAAACACATTTGATATACTTGCTTGGTTAAATTCTAAAGTATTTCGTAAGATAGGGAAAATCGTAAATCCAAGAGAACAATACCAAGCCGGAGATTTGATAAAATTGCCTGTAACAGATTGTAAATTAGGAAATATTTCAAACATTTGTATTAATATATCCAAACAAGACTGGGACTCCCACGAAACTTCATGGGATTTTGAAGAAAACCCACTCCTCAGTTATATAAATAAAGAAATAGCAGAAGGAGAAACCGGAAAGAGTTATAAGATAGAATCACTATATAATCTTTACACTACAGACTGGGAAGAACGCTTTATGCAACTCCATGCCAACGAAGAAGAACTGAACCGTCAGTTTATTGAAATATATGGTTTACAGGATGAACTGACACCTGATGTACCTCTTGATGAAGTAACCATATTGCAGCAGGGCGAAATCAGCATAAAGGATTAAGACAAACGAAAGGAGAAGTTTATGGAAGGCAAGAAAATAATACATTCCCAAGAACATCAGTTTGGTGAAGTAGTTGATATCATACTTCAGCATCGTAGCCGCGCTTCGAGGGCAGTAAATGAAGAAATGTTGCTCACGGCATGGAACGTTGGTTCTTATGTCTCCGGAAAGTTGAAAAGTGAAGAATGGGGAAGCAAGGTTGTTACACAGCTATCTGAGTACATTCGTTCACACCGTCCGGATTTGAAAGGATACAGTCGTAGCAGCATTTACAATATGGTGATGTTTTATGATGAATATTCTTCAGAAGCGTTCAGAAATACAGTGCAGCAATTCTTTTCCAATGGAATTGTGCAGCCAAAAACTGCACAATTAATGGAAAGGGTCGTAACTGGAAATAATGCAATTGTGCAGACAGAATCTTCACAATTGACGGCAAGCAATGATGAAATTGTCCAGCCAAAAACTGGACAATTTATGAGTCTGTTGAATCTGACCACATTGACAAATCACGTTGAGATACTGTGCCGCTGTCGTAGTCAGGAAGAACGTCTGTTTTATATCCTTTATGCTCACAAAGAACATTTGGTAAAGAGGGAACTGCAACGCTGTATATCCAACCAGACATACGCCACACTATTAGGCAATAAAAGTAATATATCGAAGGGTATGCTTGAGGTTTATCCCGATGCTCCGATAATGTTTAAAGATACCCTGTTTGTGGATTTTCTCGGACTTCCGAAAAAGCACAGTGAAACAAAATTAAGAAACGGGCTGATAGAACACATGAAGCAGTTTATTCTTGAGTTGGGAAAAGATTTCATCTTTATGGATCAGGAATACCGTTTGAATGTCGGTGCATCGACTTATAAAGCTGATTTGTTATTTTTTCATAGAGGTTTGCAGGCTCTTGTAGCAGTAGAACTGAAAAAGACGAAATTCCATCCTAAAGACTTGGGACAGCTGGAATTTTATCTGGAAGCTCTCGATAGAGATGTGAAGCGGTCCAATGAAAATCCATCTATTGGTATCATTCTTTGCCCTGAAGCAGACCGGGTAGTTGTGGAATATGCCATGAGCCGCAGCATGAGTCCTACAATGATTGCTGAATACAAACGAATCCTTATTCCACAGGAACGTATGCAGGAACAGCTCAGAGAGTTTTGTAATTTCTTTATGAAGGATGAAAAACAACAGAAAATAAAATAGACCATTAAAATTATGACAATAGAAGATATAAAAAACAAAATACAATGGCATCCTGATGTAGTGATGAAACAGTTCATAAGCTATGCCGTGGGCTGCATGATGGGACGTTACCGTCTGGACAAGCCGGGATTGCATATAGCACATCCTAATCCTACAGATGATGAAGTCTGTACATATTCTTATAATGGCAGAAACTTCACTATAGATGACGATGCTATCATCCCTTTAATGGCTCACCGTATTTACCGATAATGCGGGTGAGCGTTTCAGAGAATTCCTGAAAGTCGCATTGGGTGAAGATACATTGACCGAAAATCTCAATTTCATAGAAGGTGCACTTGGAAAAGATATTGATACTTATTTTGTGAAAGATTTCTGGAAAGACCATCTTTCCCGTTATCAGAGAAGACCTATCTATTGGTTGTTTGCTTCAAAGAAAGGCGCATTTCAATGTATCACCTATATGCACCGCATGAATCCTTATACTGTAGAGCAGATAAGAAACAAGTACCTGCTTCCTCATATAGAATATTTGGGAACCCGTATCGCAGAAATGGAATCAAGAGCTGCTACACTTTCTACGAAAGAACGAAAAGATATGACAAAGCTTCAGAAAGACTTGGAAGAATGCAGGGAATATCACGACCGTCTCCATCTCATAGCCGACAAACAGATAGATTTTGACTTGGATGATGGTGTTGTGGTTAATTATGCCAAGTTTGAAGATGTGGTGGTGAAACTGAAATAAGGGGATATAGTGATTTAAGCGAAATTTACGTGACAATCACTTTAAAAACAAGAAAATGAGCGTACAAGATAACATATACAGATATTTTGATTCAAATCCCGAACTTCGGGTATTGTTTGTCTTCAATCCATTGATAAAAGCAGAGTTGACAAATGCTGAATGGAAAGAAGGCTATCATGCCGTTGCTTTCGATGGAGGTTGGTTCAAAACAAAATATGCATTGGAAAATGAATGGAAGGAATTAAAGACCATTCTTTTATTTGACTTTATATCACCTGCTGATGCCGGTATATTCCCGTTGATGGATGTACTGGCTGCAAATATGGAATATAAGGCAGAAAGTTATGAAGCTTTCTTGCAGCAACATCGTTTGAATGTAAATGAGTTTGGAGCATATATCCAGCGTCATATCGGGGAACTGCAGCTTCAGAAGTTTGATAAGATACTTCATGACTATTATACTCCGGAAACTTTTAGCATAAATATTGCCAATAGAGGATTTATTACCGGTTATCTGTCGGAAAATAAATTGATGGAATGGGAAGATATTGTTATCAGACTTTTTACTTTGTCGCTGCCTGGCGAGGAAAAGAAAGAGAGTTCATTTTATACAGCTCTGAACAAGAACAAGGATGCGAAAGATGCTTTGGACAGAGAACTGCATAAAATATTCAATGTGACGTATGATTCCAATTCTACGCACAAGATGAAATGTGTGGCTGAATCAATGATGTATAATGTAATCACACAGTCCTTGGCGGTAGAAAATGCTGACAATTACAAGAAATACAAAATCCATAATGCCATACAGTTGGATTATATCAACAAACTGCTCAGCTATGGATTAAACCAGCCAAAAGCAAAAAGAGATAAATTTATAGAAGCTCTGAATTTTCTCTCAGCAGACATTAAGGTAGAGGAAATTGTAAAAGTATATGGAATTGACGCATTATATTTCTATATGCCTGATGAACTGTGTATGCAAATCATAAATCGTGCATTGGAAACCGTAACCACGGGAGATGCTGAATGTATTAGAGAAAGAATGCAGGAACTGCGTATGAAACAGGAAGGAAATGAACTCCTGATTCCTCTGATTGATTATGCAGCCATACTTGCTGATTTTTATCAGATATACAGAAATATATCCACATACGTATTGGATAGTCCTGAAGAGTATGTTTCCAATTATATGAGTTCGTATTATCTACTGGATAATTATTACAGAAAGAGCCTGGAAATCTTTACTAATTTATCGGCTGAATTCTGTCATTCGGGGTTGGTTACAAAAGTAAAGCATCTGTTGGATGTGGATTATGCAAACTTCTGTAATACTATCAATCAGGAATGGAGTAAATGCTGGCTTGAGAAAGGCGGACGTCAAAGTTTGTTTGGAACAAAAAGGCAACAGGATATCTATTCAAATGAGAGAAAAGCCAATGTTAAACAGGTTTTTATTGTAAGTGATGCGTTAAGGTATGAGGTCGCAGTAGATTTATATAATGAGTTGGCAAAGGAAAAGCATATTGCACAGATGGATTATGCAATAGCTATGTTGCCTACTGAAACCAAATATACAAAAACTGCATTACTGCCGCACCGTGTATTGTCATTCCAAGACTCAGAAATGGCCGTGGACGGAAAGGTTCTGCGGGCTAATGAGCAAAGGAGCGTACATCTGAATAATTACGTGGATGGTGCTTTGTGTATAGATTATGCAGATTGGGAAAAGAAAAGTCTGGACGAAAAAAGAGATTTATGCAAGCGTCCGCTTATATACATATTTCATAATACTATCGACCGCGATGGTCATGATGCCGGTGCTTTCGAATTGACACGTGCTTGCACTACAGCTGTTTCACAATTAAGTAAGCTCATAAGATCACTTCATGCAAGTGTAAATGTTACCAGTGTGGTTCTTACCTCTGATCATGGTTTTCTCTACAATGATATGGATTTTGAAGAAAAAGATAAGCAGTGCGTTACAGAAGAAAATATTGAACGTAAAACACGTTATTATCTGACTTCTTCAAAGGATAGTATTACTAATGTAGATAAATTCTATCTTAGAGATGTTTCAGAAATGGATGGCAATATGATTGTGGCTGTACCGTCAGGAACAAACCGTTTCAATGCTCCTGGTGGTGGTTATTCATTTACACATGGAGGGGCATCTTTGCAGGAAATGATTATACCGGTTATAAGGAGCAGGCAAAAGCGAGTTGACAAAACAGGAAAAGTTGGAGTTACGCTTATATCGAGAGATTTGAGGATGGTTTCCAGTCGTCTGAAATTTCAGATTATACAAAGTGAAGCTGTCTCTATGGAAATGCAAGAACGTACTATTATATGTGCTGTTTACGATAATGACAGACCTGTTACGGCATTTAAAGAAATAAAATTATCAAGCACTGACAATGTAAATCCAGCTAACCGTATTTTCGATGTTGAACTGGTTCTCAATGCTTCTATTCATTCTAATCTCTTGCAATTACGCATCTATGATAAGAATGATGACTCTTTCCTTAATCCATTGGTAAAGGAAAGCGTTAAGAATAATACAATTATTGAACAGGATTTTTGATTTAGAAAGATATGACTTTACAACAGAAAATAATGAATTCCTTCATTGGCAAGGTAGTTCGCAAGGATTTGGCATTTCTTGTTAAAGGAGGTCTTCCTGTACCTACATTTGTACTTGAATATCTCTTGGGACAATATTGTGCAAGTGATGACGAAGAAGCTATTCGTATGGGACTGGAAAAAGTAAAGGAAGTTATTCAGAACAATTATGTTCATCGCGCCGATGCAGAAGCTGTGAAAGGAAAAATCCATGATTTGGGAAAATACCGTATCATTGACAAAGTAAACGTAATTCTGAATGAAAAATTAGATGAATATCAGGCTTCTTTTGCAAATCTGGGATTGACTGGTGTACCGGTAAGTTCACAATATGTTAAAGAAAATCCCAAGCTGTTATCTGGTAATGGTGTATGGTGTATAGTGACTATAGGATATATCAGTGGAGAAGACATTAGAGTACGTTGGGATATTCAAATGTTGAAGCCTATTCAAATATCAAATATTGATATTCACGATTATATTGAACAAAGACAGTATTTTACAACTGATGAATGGATTGATTTTCTTATCCATACAGTTGGCTTAAATCCTGATACACTTAACAGACGGGAAAAATTCATAACATTATCCCGCTTGTTGCCATTTGTTGAGAACAACTTCAACTTTATGGAGCTTGGTCCTAAAGGGACAGGTAAATCTCATATCTTTCAGGAAATGTCACCATACGGTGTTCTGGTAAGTGGTGGTGATGTAACAAGTGCCAGACTTTTTGTCAAGATGAGTGGAAATCGTGAAATTCTTGGACTGGTAGGCTATTGGGATTTAGTTGCGTGGGATGAGTTTGAGCAACAGAAAGGTAGGAATGTAGATGCTGTATTAATAGATACTATGCAAAACTATCTCGCCAACAAGTCATTCAACCGAGGTAAAGCCACTCACGAGGCAAGTGCATCAATGGTATTTGTAGGCAACACGAAACATACGGTCCCATATATGCTGAAATCATCGCATCTGTTTGAATCTATTCCTACATCTTTTATCAAAGGTGCATTCCTCGACCGTATTCATCTTTATAATCCGGGATGGGAAGTCAGAATGTTGAAAAAAGAAAGTTTCTCAAAAGGTTATGGACTTATAACAGACTATATAGCAGCAGTATTACATGAACTGAGAAACAAGGATTTGACTTCACTGTTGCAAAGTTATGCTAAATTTGACAGTTCATTATCAGAACGCGACCATCTTGCTATCAGAAAAACATTCTCGGGTATGGTAAAGCTACTATATCCGGACGGAAACATGACACAAGAAGAAGCTTTCGAAATAATTGATTTTGCGGCAGAATGTCGTAAACGTGTAAAAGACCAGCTTTATATCATAGACGAAACATTTAAAGCAGAGCCTGCAATATTCAAGTATGTAAACCTGAAGAATGGTCAGGAAATATTCATTGAAACACTTGAACGTATAAATAACTCAGAATGTTGCCCAAATATACCTGTTAAAAACAATGATGAAGAGAATAAAGAAAAACAAGACAATTGTGAGGAAAAGCCTAAAAGACAACGTATCCAACAACTAATGGAAAAACGTCTCTCATTCAGGTTAGGACAGACTGGTGTTTCTTATAAATCTCTTTTTGCAGAATATTTGAATGATGCCAAGGTAATTACAATTGAAGATCCGTTTATTCGTACTTTCTGGCAACTGAAAAATCTGACGGAATTTATATCAATGCTAACGGAAACACGTCCGGTAGAGGGGCTTAAAATTCATTTACAGACATGGGAAGAGGAAGAGAAAGTACCGGCTCTTATTGACGATTTGGAAGACATAAAAGATGATTTAACTAATATCGGAATTGATTTCACATACGAGTTCAGGGACTTTCATGATCGCTGTATAAAAACAGATACAGGCTGGATTATAACCCTTGGAAGAGGTTTGGATATATTTGAGCCTTATAATAAATTCTCATTAGGAGCTTTGCAGCAGGGGAAAAGAAAATGTAAAGAATTTACTGTTGTGTATTCTAAAGATTCTAAAATCGTATAGCATTGCCTTTTTCTGATACACCAGGATATTGA
>OHXW01000413.1_pt1 | contig 12643 bp, 8 predicted proteins | sample 1580031 | NCBI WGS metagenome assembly OHXW01 (sample SAMEA3882523, study PRJEB24775) | human gut metagenome | biome: human-associated habitat; feature: intestine environment; material: feces | place: Netherlands | collected 2009/2010
GAAACAGGGAAAGACATTTGTATGCAACATATGGCAGCAGGGCAATGCGTTGGATATTGTAATGATCGTGTTTGCATTACTGGCTGTCTGTTCAACCATCTGTTCGACGGATATACGTACATCATTATCCGGAGAGAAAGCCTGGGGAGTTGGAACGTGGACCATTCTTGTCAGTGTATTGGTATATTTTGTGATTTCCAGATGCTATACCGGAAAAAGCGATATTTGGGTGTATTTGTATCTGGGTTCCTTTGTGGTACTGGCAATTGGTGTGATTGATCGTCTAGGCTATGATTTTTTGATCATGCATGATGAAATTCCTCTTCAGTACAACATATTTATATCGACCATCGGAAATGTAAATTTCTGGGCGGCATATTTGTCTATGATAGTTCCGTTTTTTATGCTGGCAACAATATTTACACGAAGCAGAGTACGCAGAGCGTGCATATATTTCTTTCTGCTAGTGGCATATTTTAGTTTGTTTATTACACTTACCAACACAACTTATATCGGTATCGGGATCGCTATATTATTTGTAGTCTGGTATTCCTTCCAAAAAGTAATTCGGTTGAAGAATTTTGCAATCAACGGAATCCTGTTTTCTGTGGCAGGTATGGTAGCAGAGTTTCTATGGAAACATCCGTATACACCGCGCACAATCGATACGGATACGGTTTCATTGATTTTGTTGCAGCATCGATTGTATTTTCTGCCGGGCGTTGCAGGAGTTGTCATTCTTGTGGCACTTTTGGGAGCAGGTACATTATCCGAAGACAGGAAAAAGAAACTGGATTGTTTGGTTGAGCATTTTTGTGGAAAGATATGGATTGGTCTGATTGTTATCGGAGTAATTGGAACCATATATTATCTGGTTTGTAACTACAATCTGGAATTATTTAATTATCGAGGTTCCATCTGGTATTTTGCATTCCATGGTTTTTTAGATGGAAATCTGTCTCAGAAGTTGATTGGTGCGGGACCTGCGTTATTGGATACTGTCACACAGGCAGAAATTGCAAAAGCAGATTTTTACGTGGAATGGAATTGGCTTTATTGCACCGCACATAATGATGTACTTGAATATCTGGTAACGATGGGAGTGTTCGGAGCAGTTTTAAAGATACTTATGTATCTTTTGCCATATTACATGTATGCAAAGGGCAAGGAAAGAAAACCACAGATGGCAGCTGTTCTTGCAGCCTTAACCGGATTTATCGGACAGGGCCTGTTTACCGGACCATACATATTGACATATGTGATCTATGTCATTTTTCTGGAATTAACCAAAAGAGAATTGAAAAGAAAGTATGCAAGAAGTTTTCTGGGAATCTTATGGAGCTGTGTTTATCCGTTAATGCGTATGGCATTGGTTGTTGTATTATTCTCGACTATCTTTAACAAGGGGATTGAAAAATATCCAGCTTATTACTTTGTAGGATTTTTGATCTTTGAGTTTTTTGCTACAGCAACGCAGACATCATTGACAACATTAAAGGATAACAGCAGTCTTCTTATTAAGTCGAAGCTTCCACGTGAATTGTTTATATTATCACGTGTACTTACCGCATTCGTCAATTTCCTGCTGGGGTGTATTCCTTTTGCAGCAGTGCTTGCGTGGTATCGGGCGGCGGTAACCATATATTATTTTATGATTCCGGTTGTGCTTTTACTGTTATTGATTTTTACCACAGGAATGTCTTATCTGGTTTCCATCTGGTTTGTGTTTCAACGGGATGCAAGGAATATCTATTCCAACTTTATATTTATTCTGCGATTCTTCGTGGCGATGTTCTACTCGGTAGAATGGGTGGCAGATGGGGTCAAATGGGTGATTCAGCATAATCCTCTGTACGCGTACATCTATGTGATGCGTCAATGCGTGGTGTATGGCCAGTGGCCGGAAACCATGTATCTTGTACAGATGGTTGCGTGGGCATTTGGGATGCTTGCTTTTGGAATCCTGATATTTAAAAAATATGAGAATGATGTAGTGGAGAGATTGTAGTGGGAAAGACGCAGCAGATAATTAGGCGAAGAGTGGACGAATTACAGCAGAATATGTTCGTGATCCACCAGCTTGTGATACGTGATAAAAAAAGAAACCTGTCATCTACCTTTATGGGCGAGTTATGGGAAGTTATCAACCCACTGATCAATATGGTGGTGATGGTGCTGGTGTTTGGAAAGATGTTCGGTGATGGAAGCTCCAGCAGGTTTCCATTATATGTATTAACAGGAACAACCATTTATGGATTATTCACATCTGGAACAACGATGTGTTTGAATGCGTTAATGGGAAATAAGAATTTTTTGATCAAAACACAGATCAAAAAAAATGTATATGTGGATCAGAAAATCTTGCTGGCTTTTCGTAACTTCTTGTTTTCTTTAATGATCTATGCATTTGTGATTGCATTATACCGGATTCGACCTAGTGTTACGTGGCTGCTTTTTATTCCAGATGTCCTGCTTACGTTAATTATGATGCTGGGAATTGGGAAAATACTTGCGGTCATTAACGTAACGTTCGCAGATATCACGTATTTCTATAAGATCTTTACATTGTTTCTAATGTACGGTTCGGCAATCTTCTATCGGGTTGATCGGTTATCACCAATAATGCAGAAATGCATGACGATTTTGAATCCGTTATATACGGTGATTTCAATTTCGAGGGAATGCGTGATGGAGCGGATGTATCCGAATTGGAAACTTTGGGCGATTGCGAGTGTGTATGCAGGTGGATGTTATGTAGTGGGAACAATTTTCTTTAATCGGAAAATTGAGGATATAGTGGCGAAAATGTAGTGGAAAAGCGAGGAATAAAAAATGGTAAAGATTTCAATAATTGTACCAATTTATAATGCAGAAAAGTATTTGGAACAATGTTTACAGAGCATTAAGAATCAGACTTTGAAAGATATTGAGGTTATATGTGTTGATGATGGGTCTACAGATAGTTCCCCTCAAATAATGGACAGATTTCAGAATGAAGATCAGCGATTCAAGGTAATACATAAGTCAAACGGTGGAAATGGACATTCTATGAATACAGGCTTAGCTGCAGCAACGGGAGAATATATTGGTTGTGTGGAAGCGGACGATTATATTGAAAATAATATGTTTGAAAAATTGTATATGTATACCAATAACGGAACCGTTGACATAGTTAAAAGTAATTTTTGGAATTGTTATGAGAACGAGGATGGCTCAATCAAAAAAGTAGTCAATGAAGAACGCTCAAATATGCCAGAGGTTGCTACACCTTTTACCATTAAAGAGTACCCACAAATTTTGTGGGGACATCCATCGATCTGGTCAGGCATTTATAAGAGAAGTTTGATCGAAGACAATGGTATTAAGTTCAAAGAAGCAAAAGGAGGTGGATGGGTCGATAATCCGTTCTTTTTCGAAACAATGTGTTGTGCAAAAAGTATTATTTGGACCGCAAGACCATTTTATAATTATCGAACGGAAGTAGAAGGGTCTTCATCTAAAGGATATGATTTTAATATTCCATTTGATCGAATGATCGACAATTTAAATGTATTAGAGAAATGCAATTGTCAGGACGAGGAGACACTCAAATTTGCTTATGCGAGAGCGCTGATGTATTTATGTGGTGCTATTGTAGAGTCTGATTATGCCGGAAAAGAACAGCTATTTTATAAAAAAGCTAAGGAAATGCTCGACAAGATCAATCCTGCAGTAATCAAAGATGATTTCAATGCTCGTGACAGGAAGAACTATTTACAGTATAAATCACCGTTGAATAATTTATATGAAAATAGAAAAAAAGTTTTAATTTATAACTGGGTTCCATTTGATAATTCCAACAAGGTTGGCGGAGGAGTTACGATATATTGTAAAAATTTGATTCAGTCGATCATCGATAACCGCCCAGATGTGGATGTTTATTTTTTGAGCTGTGGTTGGGCATATGACATTTCAAAAAAGGAATGTTATGTGCGTAGAATAGACAATATATTTGGAGAACGTTGTAAAACTTATGAGATAGTGAATTCTCCGGTTCCGGCTCCACAGGATATGTTGTTTGGAAATCCATCAGTAGCATTTGAAAATAAAATGTTAAAAAATACTTTTGATGAATTTTTGAAGAAATATGGTGAATTCCAGGTGATTCATTTCAATAATATGGAAGGATTATCATTGGATGTGTTTGACTTGAAAGAAGAGTATCCGAATACAAAGTTTATCTTTTCGCTGCACAATTATGTGCCAATCTGCATGACAGGATTTTATTATAATCGCTATCAGCATGTCAATTGTGTTCCAGAATGTACGGCGGAAGATTGTGATAAATGTATTGATCGGTCACATATGAGGAATTATGCAAACGAAATGTTAGAGCGTGGACGGGTCAATCAGGAAGGGGGATTCGAAAAAGCTGATGAATATGAATGGAGTGATAAATTTGGCTTTGATCGACTGAGTATCAAAAAAGATGCAAAACAATTCATAGAATTTAAGAACAGAGCCGTGGAAGCATTAAATAAAAATATGGACAGTATTTTAGCCGTTTCGCAGCGAGTGTTGGATCTTGCAGTTGAAAATCATATTGAGAAAGAAAAACTGATACTTAGTTACATAGGTACGAGAGTTGCTGAATTCCAGATCGGACATTCAAATTGTGAAATTGGAGATTATTTCAAAATTGGTTATTTGGGCTCCAATCTTGAATATGAAGAAAAAGGATATCCGTTTTTATTGGATGCGTTAGAGGAGATGGATTCGTCATATGCTGCAAAAATCGAATTGGTATTGACAACGACAACTCGTGATAAAGATGCATATATTCAAAAGAAATTAAAAAAGTTCCATAAAGTAAAGATTATTCATGGCTATAGCCACGCTGATTTACATAATATTCTTACTGGAGTAAACCTTGGAGTGATACCGGTACTTTGGGAGGATAATTTGCCGCAGGTGGCCATTGAAATGGTGGCATTTGGTGTGCCAATTCTGTCAAGTAGTGCAGGAGGAGCCTCTGAATTAACCCGATCAGACGCATTTCGGTTTAATGTCGGAGACACAGAGGATTTTCTGAAAAAAATATATGCGATTGTTGATCAGGAGGTTTCACTGGATGAGTTCTGGAAAAATCATAGTGGTTTGTGTACGAACCAGGAACATTACGAGCAAATAGAAAAAGTCTATGCTTTAGGCAAGGTGAATAATATTTCTCTTTCTGGAAAAGAAGTGTCGGAGATTTTGGAAGAAAAAGACTTTTTATATCAGCATTTTGTCGAAGATGATGTTGATGTATATAGAAAGAAAATCGAGAGGTTGAGCACGGAACTGGAAGAAGTACGTAAGCAGAGAGATGATTTGGGATGGCGATTAAGTGAAACCCGGAAATCCAAGAGCTATAAATTAGCGATGACAATGACGGCTATTCCTAGAAAGTTGAAGAGATAAGGGAGAAAGGTTTATACATGGAGGAAGTAAGGGAGTATTTAAAAAAAGTAGATGACATTGATACATATATAAATATATTATACAAAATAAAAGATCATGTGATAATTGTACTTTCGGTAAAAGATACGCCAGGCAGTAATATGTCAGAAGAAGTCCTAAATAAAATAAAGGGAATGGGGTTTTCTAACTTTTCCAAGGAATTGTGGAGAATGTATGCAGGAATACTCTATAATGGTGAGCCTGTATTAGACAGTCAATCTAATACAGTAGAAGAAAACGTAGAGGCGCATATTGAAGTTGGTAATACAAAAATATCTGTATTGAGTGCGGCATGGCGTAATGGTAATAGAACGTCTATTTTGATAAACAATATTGATTATGCATGTAATCGGAGGGGAGTAAATATTGTTGTATATGATACAGCAACAGATGCACCCATTGACTCTATTTTTTATGATTCACACGGGGAAACACCGTTCTTTTCCAGAGATAAAAGAATCCTTGAGAAACAGCGTTGGTTAGAAAATAAACAAGTATATGATGTGTGTGTGGTTGGATTTTGGTATGGAGCCAATTATGGTTCTATTTTAAATGGCTATGCTACATACCGAATTTTAAAAAATCTTGGCAAGAGCGTAATTTTGCTAGGAAAGCCTAATTATGAAACAGATGACATGGAACTCAGAGCGTGGACACATAATATGAAATTTATGAATAGTGTGTATTCTAAAGATGAAATTGTTCCACGAATGAGCTTTGATGATATGAGCTTGATAAATAAACATGCATATACATTTTTAGCAGGATCGGATCAGATTTGGAATTACGATATTTCTTTTTCTGGCTGTATGTATTTACCGTTTGTAAAGGAGGAAAAAAGAAGAATAAGCTTTTGTTCTTCTTTTGGAAGTATAAACGATCACGTACCAAATGAAAGACAGAAGTTTGTGTCAGAAGAATTTCATAAATATGATGCTATCTCGGTACGAGAGGAGTTTGGAAAAGAAATTTTAAAAAATAAATATAGTATAGATGCAAAAGTACTGTTAGAACCCGTTTTTGACATTGAAAAAGAGATATACTATGAACTGATAGAACAAGCTACATTTTATGAAAATGAACCATATATAATTGCATATATATTAGATCCGAATGATGAAAAATTAGCGGCTATAAATAAAATTGGATATTGCATGGGATGTAAGGTTATAACAATACCAGACGGATACTATACAATTATAAAGAGTTCATGGGATAAGTATCAAAGAAAAGGCGAGTTCCCAAATGTACAAGTTAATATGGATGTAACAGATTTTCTAAAAGCGTTTTCTGATGCGCAGTTTGTGGTGACAGATAGTTTTCACGGCACCTGTTTTTCTATTATTTTTGAAAAAAAATTTATTTCTGTTTGCAATAATGTGAGGGGCGCAGAGAGATTTGATGATATTCTAGGGCGGTTTAATTTGGTAGATCGTCTGGTTCGTGACATAGGAAAGTTTCAATGGAATGATAATTATTTAGCTGATATTGATTATGAGTCTATTAATAAGGTAATTGAGCGTGGAAGAAATGAGGCGGTTGAGTGGTTAAGTAAGGCGGTAAATATTAATAAATGTAATTTGTCCGTAAAAAGGACTGTAAATTTCAATGAATGTATAGGTTGTGCAGCATGTGCTAATATTTGTCCGAAGAATGCGATAGAAATGTCAACAGATAAGTATGGATATTATATACCTAAAGTTCTAGCTGAAAAGTGCATTAATTGTGGTGTATGTACAAAAGTATGTCCTACTTTAAGTATTCGGAAAAATTACAATAACGTCCCAAAACTATATGAATTTCAGTCAAAGAATAGAGAAGTATTATATGCGAGTTCGTCGGGAGGTATTTTTACGACATTGGCGGAAAAGATATTTGATAAAAATGGGGTGATTTATGGTGCAGCATGGGATGACAATTTTTATGTGAAGCATACTAAAATTGAAAGCATCGCTGAAATCGAAAAACTTCAAAAATCTAAATATCTTCAGAGCTTTATTGGCGAAAATACATTTAAGGATATAAAAATTTATTTACAAGAGGGAAGACTTGTTATGTTTACCGGATGTCCATGCCAAGTTGCTGGTTTAAGGAATTTTTTGGGCAGGGAATATGACAATTTAGTGTTAATAGATATTTTTTGTGGAGGTGCACCATCTGCGAAATTTTTCCAAAAATATTTGAAAGATGATGTATCAAATAGAATTGTAAAATATGAATTTCGGTCAAAACAATATGGCTGGAATTGTGTGTGTGAAGAAATAACTTTGGATAATGGAGAGAAAGAAATTCGTCATGGAAAACAGTGTGATGAATATCAGAGAGTATATCATGATCATACTATGTGTGCTCAACACTGTGAACATTGTAAGTATCAAGCATTTCCTAGATTGGGAGACATTACAATAGGGGATTTTTGGTGGATTGATAAACATGATAATTTAATAAATACCAAAAATGGTGTATCGGCAGTACTTATTAATAATAATAAAGGCAATGAATGGTTTAATAGAATTTTAGATGGCGAGGGGGTAAAGAAAGAAGCACCGCTAGAGTGGTTAGGCGGAAATGGAAATTATAAAGGAAATTGGGCAGGAACTAAAAGGGATTTATTTTATGAAATGATTTTGAAAAAAGGATTTCATGAAGCAGCGGATTATGCCTTGAAACCCAATCATGGTAATTATAGAAATATTTACGATTACAATGATACATTACTGCAATATGACAGAGCTTCATATCAATTTACATATGATCCAATGTGGTGGGAGCAACATGTTATAGATGGGTGTTTGACTTTGATTGTAAAACCTGGTGCAAGTAAACCGGGTAGATATGCAGTTATGCAATTGGGAAAAGAGTTAGAAAAGAAATATCATTATAGATTTTCTGTTAGGTATAAGATTAAATCTGATTCCGATGTAATTAATTTTCATATAAAAGATTCTGGTAGTTCGTTATATCAAATTATATTGAGTGATAGCATTAAAGGAAAAAATAATGGATTGGAATGGATAGAAAAGTCTGTTGAATTTGTGCCAAAGTCAAATTTTTATGACGAGTTTATGATTGGGGCATCTCAAGTAAGTGGAAATAATAATTATATTTCATTTGCCTATATCAGTATTGTAAAAATAAGGTGATTAAAAATGTACCAAATGTTTATGATGTTTATGATGTTTCTGAGAGAAAGGAGTAAAAAACACAAAAGCTTCGTAAACTAAAAGCTGAAGAAAAATCGGGTTAAGTGACAAACAAACGAAAAACTCCAATATAGGTTACTTAAGGAGGAGAAAATGGCTAAGCAATTTACACATTATGATATATATAGTGATTTTGTGTCCGTCGGATATGGTAGAAGAACGTTTGACGGTACAAGAAGCGGTAGAAGCATTGGATACTCCATCGGTTGAAGAATGGTTATATTATATAAAGAATTGTAAGTTTTTTGTTGGAGATTCATTTCATGGATTATGTTTTTCTCTTATTTTTAATAAGCCATTTTTGATAACCGTTAATTCTAATGTGAGCGGCTTACAAAGATTTACGACATTGTTGAAGATGATTGTTTTAGAGGATAGATTATTTTTTACAGATAAAGATGATGTTCGGAAAATAGATGAAATAGTCCGACAATACATTGATTACCAAATGGTTAATCGAATTATTAAAGGTTATGCTAAGGATTCATACGAGTGGCTTTTTAATGCAATAAAGAGCAAAAAAGGTATGAGATTACGGCATTTGATATTTTATTAAAGCAGTTACAAGAAAGAGTTAACAAACTTGAAGAATGAGAAGTACTTATTTGAAAGTTTTTCTTGTGTAATTGCAATTGATTTGATTATTTACGATACGCATGAACAGCAAGATTATTTTCGGAGAATTAAGATGTAAAGCATAGAAAAATTAGTAACAGTATCACGTAGTGACTTGATGCAACACTTAAGAAGAGGAGAGGTTAAAATGCAGGTACAAAAGATTTTTCTCATTACACCATTAGGAAACAAATACTCAGATGCACGAAAACATGCGGATAGAATGTGGAATGAGGTTTTTGTTCCAGTGTCCGAAAAAATATCTACAAAAGATTTGAAAGTTGAGTTCGAGCGAAGCGACTTGATGGATGAAGGAAGTAATTCAAGAGTAAAGAAAATAATGGAACTAATAAGGGAGTCAAGTGGATGCATAGTGGATTTATACACAATAGGTAATCTGAATGTTATGTATGAAGTTGGTTTGGCTCATTCTCAAGGTAAGCGTGTTTTTTTCCTGAGATCTGATAAGATTGAAGAAAATGAAATACCATCTGACATAAGGTATTATGCAGAATACTATTATACCTACAATCTTGATGTTTTTAGAGGAAATGCATCATCTGATGAAGTTGGTAATATTCAAAAAGAAATTATGGACGTGGCTATTGCAATGGTTTCTTCTAATACAAAGTATACATTATATAGACCATGCTTTTACGAACCAACAAATCTTTATGTAGAGAATTTGTTGGAAGGAATCAATCGCAGAATTACAAATATTGAATCATTAGTAAAGGATTTTGGATCGTCAAGTGAAGATAAAAGGACGTTAGCTCAATATATAATTGGGGAGAACGATGCATTTGATGCGTTGACGGAGGCTGTAAAAAAGTCAAATATTTCTGTTAAAACAACTAGATTCTCACCATATTCGGTTGTTGGAAGACAGAATGTCTTTTTTAGTGCTATCAATAATTTGATGACTAATGAGGTTACTCCAGATAAAGTGGAGCGTATTATAACCGCAAATAATAATGAAAAATTTGATGAGATTGCCAAATTGATGGTTAATAATGCGGGAAAAGATTTTGATATTTACATTTCAAGAATAGAATATAGTTTTGAAATGGTGGTTATTGATGATGAGATTGTTTTCATACATTTTAGAAAATACAATCAGCAAGAAAAAGAGAAGAGAAATGCTTCGCCTACGCTTATTTCAGCTACATTGCGCATTGAAAAGAGAATTATAGCGAATGAATTTTCAACAATTTTTGACAGTATTAAAAGTAGTAAGAAAGATATGCTTGCAGTGATTCGGTGCAAGGATATTACTACTGAAAATTTGAGTGAAAAAATAAGAAAATATAAACGCCTTTTTGAAGAAGCGGTAAAAGAATATCAAATGTCACAAGGTGTGCTTGAAGATAGTAATATTCCTTTGTCAAAAAATGATAAAGAGTAGTATTGTATAAAAGATTCAAAGGTGATCAATATGGAAAATTCATTACATATATTCAATGCACTGATTCCGCTTCGCTACTATACCTATGATCTGCATAGCGAAAAAAGACTCGGAATATGTGATGGGAATAAAGCAGGATGTTGATTGGAATGTGGCACGAATGGTGGAGAAACCGATTCCTGAAACCAATCAAATATTCAGAAAAGAGGAGCTTGTTCATATCCATTTGTTTTGTGAAAACGATGCGGAACATGAAGAGATACCGGCGGATTTTTTCAAGGTGGAGATTACAAATATTGTTGCATCGGATCAGGATGAAGCTCGTGTATTTGTGAAACCTTATTTATATAGGATATGTCGGACTTAAGCTTTTTCCTGAGTCAGAATAATTGCAATAAGCATAGTTATCAGCCTCGGGTGGAGACAGATGTGGAACATGCTGTATGGAAAAGTTCGGTTTATGAACCATTTGAAGAGCTTCTTCAGAAGAAAGATGATTCTGTTGAAACAACCGTGGTAGATGGGAAGAAGTATCAGGTCATTACCATTGAATCAGCACCGATTGTTATGTCTACAAGTTTATATACCAAAATCTATGGAAAAATGCCGACGAATGACTTTTTGTTATATGTGGAATGTGACGATACGGACTTGAATTATATGTTGGATGAGTTATCTGGCATTAGGGCAAGAAAACCGATATAGCAAGTTCTTTCATTTATTTTCGATTATTGAATTTGTTGAGAAGCGGGATCGTGTTTGTGGTGCACTAAAACAGACTCTCGGAAATTTGACGGATATCGGAAGAAAAGAGAAGCTGGTTCATATTTTGCATCAGATGGGAATTCGTGATATTAAGAATTGCGGATCAACCATATATGAATATTGATCTTGCAGTTACGCAATTGATGTATCTTTGTGAACAGATCATTATCGAGCAAATGAAACCGACACATTAAATAATGGTTTGGCGTCGGTTAAAATATTAAGAAGGAGAAAATGAAAATGTACGATTATTTAGTAGTAGGATCAGGCTTATTTGGCGCGGTGTTTGCACGCCAGGCAACCGATGCAGGAAAGAAGGTTCTTGTTATTGATAAACGACCAAATGTTGCGGGAAATGTTTACACCGAGAAAGTGGAAGGTATCAATTTCCACAAATATGGGGCGCACATTTTTCACACCAATAATACGGAAGTGTGGAATTATGTGAACCGTTTTGCAACATTTAACCGTTTTACAAATTCACCGGTTGCTAATTATAAGGGTGAGTTGTATTCAATGCCTTTTAACATGTATACGTTTAACAAGATGTGGGGAGTCGTGACTCCGGAGGAAGCGGCAGCAAAGATTGAGGAGCAGAAGAAAGAGATTACCGGAGAACCACGGAATCTGGAAGAACAGGCGATTTCGTTGGTTGGTCGGGATATTTATGAAAAACTGGTAAAGGGATATACGGAAAAGCAATGGGGACGCGACTGTAAGGAACTTCCGGCGTTCATCATTAAGAGGCTTCCAGTGCGTCTTACATTTGATAATAATTATTTCAATGCATTGTATCAGGGGATTCCAATTGGAGGGTACACGAAGCTGGTGGAAAATCTGCTTGATGGAATTGAAGTGCAGCTGAATGTAGATTATTTGGTAGACCGGGCAAAGTGGGATGCCATCGCTGAGAAGGTGGTATACACTGGAGCCATTGATGCATTTTTTAATTATTCGCTTGGCAATCTGGAGTATCGTTCCGTTCGTTTTGAAAATGAAGTTCTGGATATTCCGAATTTTCAAGGAAATGCAGCAGTAAATTATACGGATCGGGAGACGCCTTGGACAAGAATCATTGAACACAAGTGGTTCGAGTTTGGAAAAGATGAGAATGGAAATGATCTCCCTAAGACAATTATCAGTCGGGAATATTCTTCGGAATGGAAGCCGGGGG
>OHXW01000443.1_pt1 | contig 12080 bp, 9 predicted proteins | sample 1580031 | NCBI WGS metagenome assembly OHXW01 (sample SAMEA3882523, study PRJEB24775) | human gut metagenome | biome: human-associated habitat; feature: intestine environment; material: feces | place: Netherlands | collected 2009/2010
CCGTCCGACACAGTTCAGCCGTATCAGTCTGGAATATCATACCACCAACGAGTTCCGTCGCGGAGGAAACAAGTTTGACTTGCAGCCTCACGAAACGGATATTACGGAACAGACCAAGCATATCATTAACAGTGGGGGGCTGACGTATGATGTTTTCTTCAATGAGTACAAACATAAGCTTTCTGTATATGCTTCAGCACAGCACACTGACCGTAACAGCTATTACGGAGCAGACAAGGCGGAGAATGCATACGGAAAAACCAAAGACCTGACCGCTGTAGGTGGTGCTATGTATGTAGGTAACATGGACAACTGTCTCTTTTCTCCGGCTACCTTTACCGGTGGACTAGAGTACCAGTATAACTCCTTGCATGACGTGATGACAGGTTACGGACGTGACTTGAGACAGGATGTGAAGATTGCCAGCGGATTTGTGCAGAATGAATGGAAACTGGATTATTTCACGATATTGGCTGGGTTCCGCTTGGATAAACACAATTTGGTGGATAACGTGATTTTCAGTCCGCGTATCAATACCCTCTGGAAACCTTCTGATAAATTTCAGGGACGTCTGACCTGGTCGACGGGTTTCCGTGCACCTCAGGCGTACGATGAGGACTTGCATGTGGCGGCCGTAGGAGGTGAGGCAATGGAAGTGCGACTGGCAGAAGGATTGAAACCGGAACGCTCCAACAGTTTCAGTGGTTCTGTAGACTGGAGTTTCAATTTTGGACATTTCCAGTCGAACTTGCTGATTGAAGGTTTCTATACGGCGTTGAACGATGTATTCTATCTGGAAAGTTTAGGAAAGGACCCTGTCTCGGGCACATTGGTGCAGGAACGCAGAAACGGAAACGGTGCACGGGTGTATGGAGCCAATATTGATTACAAGATTGCCCATGGAAAGGAAGCACAGTTGCAGTTAGGTTTTACGGTACAGCGCAGCCGTTACACGGAAGCGGTGAGATGGAGCGAAGATGAAGATGTAGCAGCTATCAAACGCATGCCGCGTACGCCGGATTACTATGGATACTTTACCTTCAGTTCGGCCCCGTTGAAGAACTTTGACTTTTCTCTTTCCGGCGTATATACGGGACGCATGATTGTTCCTCACTTTGCCGGATACATCGAGAAAGACCGCCTGGAACATACCCCAGACTTTATGGATTTCAACTTGAAGCTGAATTACACCTTTGTGCTGAATGACCATCTGAAGTTGCAGGTAAACGGAGGTGTGCAGAATATCTTTAATGCCTTCCAGAAGGATTTGGATAAAGGTATGAATCGTGACTCCAAGTATTTCTATGGCCCAACACAGCCGCGTACATACTTTATTGGAATAAAGTTCTTTAATTAATTGATGATAAATGTTTGGATGGCGGTGTCTCTTGGTGGAGGCACCGCTTTTTTATGTGTTGTTCAAAGTGTTTTCATGTAAGTCCAGTACTTCCCTTGCAGTATTGCAGTACTTTCCTGAAAGTACTGCAGTACTTCCTTTGCAGTACTGTGGTACTTTCTTGGAAGTACTCGTTTTATGAAAGAATGATGCATTGAAATGCTTTTTAGACTGCGGATTGTGTGGAAACAAGACATTTCGTTATTTTTGTGGGAAAATAAAAGAACGTATGAAAAGAGCAGCATTGATTTTTGCATTGGGCCTGTCACTTGGCAGCAGTACCTTTGCGCAGACTTTTGAAGATTATTTTGTAGACAAGACGCTTCGTCTGGATTATATATTTATGGGAAATGCAGACAAGCAGGACATTTGTCTGGATGAATTGTCGGTTCTTCCGCAGTGGGCAGGAAGGCGCCATCATTTGTCGGAACTTCCGTTGGAGGGAAATGGAGAGATAACCATGAAGGATAAGGCTACCGGGAAGATTATCTACCGTACATCCTTCTCCAGCTTGTTTCAGGAATGGATTGGAGAACAGGAAGCCAAGGTGGTGAAACGTGGATTTGAAAATACATTTTTGGTGCCTTATCCCAAGCAGCCGGCAGAAATCACCGTCGTTTTGCGGAACGCCTCACGCGAAGTGAGTGCCACGCTGGTACATGAGGTTAATCCTTCAGATATTCTGATTCATCAAAGAGGGGAAGGAGAGTTGACACCGCATCGTTATCTGTGGCAAGGAGGTTCTTCGGATAAATGCATTGACGTGGCCATTATGGCAGAAGGTTATGCAGCTAATGAATCGGATTTGTTTTACAAAGATGCGGCGGTGGCGTGTGAAGCCTTGTTTGCACATGAACCGTTTAAGAAGCTGAAAGACCGCTTCAATATTGTGGCTGTATTTAGTGAGTCAAAAGATAGCGGGGTAAGTATTCCCCGACAGGATGAATGGAAAAAAACAGCCGTAAGCTCGCATTTTGATACGTTTTACTCCGACCGTTATCTGACTACCCGTAGTGTGAAGGCCATTCATAACTGGCTGGCAGGCATTCCATACGAGCATATCATTATCCTTGCCAATACGGATACCTACGGAGGGGGAGGTATTTACAACTCCTACACTTTAACTACGGCACATCACTCTATGTTCAGACCAGTCGTGGTACATGAGTTTGGGCATAGTTTTGGAGGGTTGGCCGATGAATATGCGTATGATGAGGCTCCCAGTCCCTTGTATCCTTATGACATAGAGCCTTGGGAACCGAATATTACGACTTTGGTTCATTTTGAAGATAAATGGAAGGATATGTTGGAACAGGGAACTTCTGTGCCGACAAAACCTCAGACCGATGAAAAACTGATTTACACAAAAGTCGGGGTATACGAAGGGGCTGGTTACACTAAAAAGGGAATTTATCGCCCGACCACGGAATGCCGGATGAGAATCAATGAGGCACCGGTATTCTGTCCCGTATGTCAGCGCTCCTTGGAACGGACGATTCGTTTTTATACAGAGTAATAATTTCTAAATCTATGGGTTATGCTTCAATTTACACCACTTCAAACCACAGACAAAGACTATTCTTTTGTAGAAAACCTGTTGCATGAGTCTTTCCCTGAAGCGGAGCGGAGGGATGATGTAGCACAACGAGATAATGTGGATAACTGTGCAGCCTTTACCTGCTACTTGATTTCAGATGATGAACTTCTGGTCGGACTTATTACTGTGTGGAAGTTTGCCGGCTTTTCTTATGTGGAGCATCTGGCTACTTCTCCATCTGTGCGCAATAAAGGATATGGACGGAAAATCATGGAAGTCCTTCAGCAGCAATTCCCGGGAGTCATTATTCTGGAAGTGGAGAAACCGGTGGACGAATGGAGTCGCCGGCGTATCGGTTTTTATCAGCGGTGCGGATTCTGTTTATGCGAAAAAGAGTATGTACAGCCTTCGTACCGGAAGGGAGGAGAAACACTTCCCATGTTCCTGATGTATGCAGGAACAGAAACGATAGACAAGGAATTTGAATCTATACGGGATGAAATTTACCGTAAGGTATATGGCATAGAATCTGTATAATATACAAAAAACGCGGAAACTTGATTGGTTTGATATATCAGTTTCCGCGTTTTTTATGGGAGGATTATTGCCATCCTCCTCCTAAGGCCTTGTATAAATTAACCATCGTAATCTGTTTGTCACGTACTGCATTGCTCAATCCGATTTGGGCATCCAGGTAACCTCGCTGTGCGTCCAGCAAATCCATGTACCCAATTACTCCGTTGATATATTGCAGCTGAGCCAAATCAAGTGTGATTTTAGAAGACTGCTCCAGTCGCAAGCGGGTTTCATAGATTTCTTTTACCTTGTTATATTCTGCTATGGCATTGTAAGCATCCTTGAAAGCGTTCAGTACCACTTTCTCGTATGCGTAGGCAGCTTGTTCACAGGCAGCTTTCTTTGCTTTCAGCATGGCCCGGTTTTTTCCCATGGCGAAAATAGGTTGAAGAATGGTTCCCGCCAATAGGTAATGAGGCGATTTGAACAGATGAGAAAGTTCTTCGTTCTCTGAACCATGGCTGGCTGTCAGTGTCAGTTTAGGAAACATGTTGGTATAAGCAATTCCTACGGCTGCATTGGCAGCGATGACGGCCTGTTCTGCCTGGCGTACATCCGGTCGACGCTCCAGTAAGGAGGAGGGGAGTCCCACGGGTAAGGAAGCTGCATGAATCACATCTTCAGGCAGGACCGTTCTTTTTATGTCGTGGGGATATTCTCCAGCTAAGAAGGCTATTTCGTTTTGTTTCAATGTAATCTTCTTTTCCAAATCGGGAACCAGAGTAGCTGTTCTTGCCAATTCCACCTGTGCCTGACGGAAGGCTGTTTCTGAAGTCAATCCTCCTTCGTAGCGGATACGTGCTAAGTGCAGACTTTCCCGGCGGGCATCTACTGTCTTTTTCACGATAGACAGCTCATTGTCGAGAGCCACCAGTTCAAAGTAGGATTGTGCCACTTGTGCCACTAGACTCATTTTCAAGGCCCGCTGATTCTCAATGGAACCCATAAACTCGGCCATACTTTTGTCTTTGGCCCAGCGCAGGTTTCCCCACAGGTCGATTTCCCATGTAACCCCCAGTTTTATATCATACTGGTCGTCTGATTTATAGTGTCCGCCTCCGTGGTCTTCACCTTCTTGTTCTGCATAGAACTTGAGTCCGACTTGAGGGAAGAGGTTTGCATAATCAATACGTTTCATGGCAGCCAGTTCCTTGACTTTGGCTGCTGCAATCAGCATGTCTTTGTTGTTGTCCAAAGTCTTTTGAATGAGTTGCTGAAGAATAGTGTCCGTATAAAGCTGTTCCCAGGGATAGTCACCAATAGATACGGTATCTACGCTTGTGCTGTCGAGGGTAGAAGGCAAGTCTATCTGAGGACGGGTGTATTGTCTCCCGATTTTGCAGCCTCCCATTAGGAGGGCTGCTACGGGGATTACCAAAATTTTATATAGTTGATTTTTCAGTTTCATAAGCTACATCTGTAAGGTTTACTGTTTCGCTTTAATTTTGTGGGTAGCTTTGTAAATCATTACAAAGAAGAACGGCACGAGCAGAATACCTACGGTAACAGCTACTATCATTCCGAAGAATACACCGGTACCGATGGCCTGTCGGCTGGCTGACCCCGGACCTGTAGCAATCACCATTGGAAGCATACCTAGGATGAAGGCCAGTGAGGTCATCAAGATGGGGCGGAAACGCAGGCTGGCTGCATGAAGAGCAGATTCTACGATATCACGTCCTTTATCGACTTCGTCTTTAGCGAATTCCACAATCAAAATGGCGTTCTTCGCGGCAAGACCGATAAGCATTACCAGACCAATCTGGAAGTAGGTGTCATTTTCCAAACCGCAGAGGGTAATACCCGCATACGCTCCCAAAACGGCTACCGGAAGTGAAATCAATACGGCGATAGGCACTGTCCAGCTTTCATAAAGGGCTGCCAGGAACAGGAAGACGAACAGGAATACCAGCGCCAGGATGAGTCCGGTTTGTCCGCCGGCTTTCTTTTCCTGATAGGACAGACCGCTCCATTCAACACCGATATTTTCGGGTAATTTTTCGCGTGCAATCTGTTCCAGTGTTTCCATTACCTGACCGGAACTTGCTCCATTGGCTGTAGTTCCTCGGATAACGGCTGTATTAAACATGTTAAAGCGTCTGATACTTCCCGGTCCGGTTGTATAATCAGTAGTTCCAAGGGCTGTCAGCGGAATCATGTCCCCATCAGATCCTTTTACAAAGAACAGACCGATATTGTCGCGTTGCTGACGGTACGGAGCTTCTGCCTGAATGTATACACGGTAGATACGGTTGAACATGTTGAAGTCATTCACGTAAACGGAACCGGTGTAAGCTTTCATGGTAGAGAATACATCCGCCATCGGAACCCCTGCTAACTTAACCTTATCACGGTCTACATCGAAATACAACTGAGGAATTTCTGCCTGAAGTGATGAGGACAATCCTGCAATTTCCTTCCGTTGTGAAGCGTAATACATCAGCGTATCCGTAGCTCTTACCAAGTCGTCATACGTTGCATCGCCACGAGCTTCCAGCTGCATTTCAAAACCACCGGCAGTACCAAGTCCAGGAATTACCGGGGGAGTAGAAAGATACACTTTACTTTCCGGATATTTTTCCAGCTCTTTCTGTATGCGGTCCATTACTTCGTCAATGGTCGTGTTGTCACGTTCCTTCCATTCTTTCAGGATGACGGTCAACTGGCTTCTGGCCTGGCTGGTACCTACACGCGGACTGCTACCTGTCACATTCTGTACGTATTCCACTGCCGGGTCTTTCATGATGAAGTCAATAGCTCTGTCAGTTATGATACGTGTTCTTTCCAAAGTGGCTGTTTCCGGAAGTTCCAGTTCCACGGTGAAATATCCCTGGTCTTCTATCGGAAGGAAGCTGGTCGGAACGAGGCGATGGAATACATAGATGAAAACCAATACCATTCCAAAGCCGGCCATTATACGGCGCGGGTGTTTGACAACATGTTTGATATAAATAATGTATTTATTGTTTCCGATAGCCAGCCATTCATTAATCAGTCTGAACACCTTGTTCTTGGGTTTGTTCGGATCAACTGGCTTCAGGATGAGTGAACACATTACCGGACTCAAGGTCAGCGCCACAACCGTAGACAGAAGCACAGATACTACGATGGTAATAGTAAACTGGCGATAAAGCTGTCCGGTGATACCCGACAAGAAGCTTACAGGAACGAATACCGCTGCCAATACGAGTGAGGTAGCAATAATGGCGCCTACCAGACCTTCCATGGCTTTCTTGGTGGCTTCGTATGGACTGAGTTTCTCTTCTTCCATGATGCGTTCCACATTTTCCACTACTACGATGGCATCGTCCACCACAATACCAATGGCCAGTACCAGTCCTAACAAGGTCAGCATGTTCAGTGAGAAGCCGAATATCAGCATGAATCCGAAGGTACCAATCAAAGAGATAGGAACTGCTACGACCGGAATCAGTGTAGCACGCCAGCTCTGCAGTGAAAGGAATACCACGATGATTACCAGCACCAATGCTTCAAACAAAGTCTTGTATACCTCATGAATAGACTGCGAGATATAAGTGGTCATATCGAACGGGAAGTTGTATTCCATACCTTCCGGGAAACTTTTGCTGATTTCCTTCATAGCCTCTTTTACGTTCTGCGCCACTTCCATGGCGTTGGCTCCAGGAAGCATGTAGATTCCAAGAATGGCTGCATTTCCTCCGTTGATACCACTTTCCGTGCTATAGGAAGACGCTTCCAGTGATACTCTGGCCACATCACGCAGACGCACGAGTGAACCGTCGGGGTTAGCGCGCAATACAATCTCCTCAAACTGAGAGGCCGATGACAAACGGCCCTGTGCGGTGATAGGCACGGTAATATCCACTCCGCTTACGGGTTGCTGTCCGAGTACACCGGCTGCTGATTCACGGTTCTGGTCTTTCAATGCGTTCTGAAGGTCTTGTACCGTCAATCCGAAGTTGGCCAGTTTAGCCGGGTCGGCCCATATCTGCATGGCATAGTAACGGCTTCCGATGTTGGAGATACGTCCTACTCCCGGGATACGGCGAAGCAAGTCCTGCACATTTAATGTGGCAAAGTTACTTAAATAAATTTCGTCGAATTTGGGGTCGTCCGAAGTCAAGCACAGCGTCATCAGCTGGCTGGGTGCCTGTTTTTCTACAGAGATACCATTCTGAATCACTTCCGCCGGCAGACGAGATTCCGCCAGTTTGATACGGTTCTGGATTTCTACTGCTGCCAAGTCTGGGTCGGCAGAAATATCGAAAGTAACAGTGGCAGAGAATCCTCCCGAGTTGGAACTGCTGGATTCCATGTAAAGCATACCCGGTGTTCCGTTCAATTCCTGTTCGATAGGAGTAGCTACAGCCTGCGATACTGTTACGGCACTGGCTCCCGGATAGGAGGCACTGATTTTTACTACAGGCGGAGTAATTTGCGGGTATTGGTCGATAGGCAGCATCATCAAACCGATGATACCTACAATCACGATTAATATAGAGATGACAGCCGAGAATACGGGCCTGTCAATAAAAAAGCTGACTTTCATGCGTAAATTTGTTTAGGGGTGAGTTATTCTTCCTCTTTTTTCGCTTCGCTCTGTAAGTTGGCCGGATCTTGTACACGGACCTTCATTCCCGGAGCCAGTTTGTGGAATCCTTCGTAGACAATCATTTCGCCGGCCGACAATCCGCGTTCTACTACTACATCGTTCTCGAATTCAGGGCCTAACTCAATGAATCGTCTTTCCACGGTTGAGTCTTTTCGCATGACAAAAATATGAGCTCCTCCTTTTTCAATGATAAGAGCCTTCTGGGGAACTACTGTGGCATTTTCACGTACGTCGAGCAATACTTTTACTTTGGTGAACTGTCCCGGCAGCAATACGTGGTCCGGATTGGCCAGTTCGGCACGTACGGAGAATGTTCCAGTTTTGGGATTTACCTGAGGAGCAGCAAAGTCTACCAGACCTTTATGTTCGTATATAGTATTGTCAGGTAATGTAATGGTTACAGTAGGCTGCCAAGAGCGGGTAGAGTCTTTCTGACCGAATGTCACGTTTCGCTCCTTGCTTTTTAAGTAATCCAGGGCTGTCATGCTGAAATCCACCAGAATGGTATCACTTTTTACGATAGTAGCCAGCAGCGATTTTCCATTGCTGCCTACCAGTGTTCCCAAGTCGACGTGACGTTCACTGATTTCTCCTGAAATCGGAGAGCGGACAATCGTGTAGCCTAATTCCTGTTCAGCCTGTTCCAAGTCGGCCTGGCTCATACCTACGCTGGCTACAGCTGTTTCGTAAGCAGCCACCGCATTGTCCAAGTCCAGCTGGCTGGCCGCATTTTGTTCATACAGCGGGCGGATACGTTCCAGGTCACGTTTCGCTTTTTGCGCCTGTGCCTGATCTTTTTTCAACTGGGCACGTACCTTATCAGCCTTGGCACGATATTGGTCTTGATTGATAACAAACAATACTTGATTACGTTTGACTGAGGTTCCTTCCTCGAATAGCATTTGTTCCAGAAAACCTTCTACACGTGCACGTACTTCCACGAATTGCTGGGCACGGATACGGCCTACATATTCACCGAAAATTTGTACATTTTGTTGGCTAGCTGGCATAACTGACACAATCGGCGTTTCAGCTACGGGTTTCTTCTCTCGAGTAAAAATAAAGTAAAGGGATAAAATGACTGCGATGCCGATAACCATGTAAATCATTTCCTTTCTTTTTACCTTAAATTCTTTCCTAGTCAAAAAGCGTTTCATAAGTTCAATTTTTTTTATAGTTTTAGATGCCATTATCTTTGAAATGGCGGACAAGATTCGTGCCAAAGATACAAAAATGTTTTATAAGCTGAAAATCAGGGAGATTTAACCTTTGCTTAATAAAGATGTATTGGGGAATTTTACAAGTTATTGTGGAAAAATTCTACAATCTGACTGTGTCATCGCTCTCTCCACAAATGTTTGAGAGTCCAGATGGGGTGATACCATATCATTCGAGGACCCGCAAAACGCATGACTTCTTTTATTTTTTGTCTCATCTTGGGGTGGTAACAGTGCACAGTACATTGGCGGCATGTTTTCTTTCGTTCACCAAACGGACAGTGCTCCAGTCTTTGATTTGCATATTTGAGCAACTCGCTGCATGCAGAACATAAGGTCTGATTTTTCTCCTTATGCCGGCAATAAAAGTGAATCATTTGTTCTATGGTCTGTTTTTCTTCTTCTATCCGTGAAAGTTTATTCATATTTTATATAGAACTTCAGTTTACAAAGGTACGAATAGAATTGATATTTTTCGTAACTTTGCGCTCAAAATAATCTTTAAACAAAATGATATTAGAGGAACATTTAGAGACAACTGTAAAGGCTCACGATCAGCAATTGCATCGTAGAGTGGATTTATTGTTGCGTACGGGAAAATTATTGGTAGAGAGTCTTGCCGATACGAACCGTATTGTAAGAAACATGAAACGTACGGCTGCTTATCTTGGTATCCCCGAAGAGAAGCTTCACATCAACGTCAGTTTTACCATGTTGATGGTGAACGTGAGTGATGGTGACTATTCTTTTACTAAATTCCAGCGAATTGAAGGTCATGGAGTGAATATGACGGCCATTTCGGAAGTCAGCAAGCTTTCCTGGCGTGCGATTGAAAATGATTACACGCTCGACCAGTATGAAGAAGAACTGGAAAAAATTCGTAAGAAAAAACGTAATTACACCCCGTGGCAGGTGGCGATTGGTGCCGGATTTGCCTGTGGCGGATTCTGTATTCAGTTCGGTTGTGACTGGGTGGCATTCCTGTACGCATCAATTGCGGCCATATTGGGTATGCGCTTGCGTCAGGTATGCAATGAGTCTGGTTTGAATCATTACATGGGAATCGCTATTTCTGCCTTTGTGGCTACCATCATTGCGTGGGCATCTACTCTGTTGCCTGCAGAATGGACATCTACTCCCTGGCATCCGTTGCTTGCCTGTGCCTTGTTTATTGTGCCTGGAGTTCCTTTGATTAACTTTGTGGACGATATGCTGGATAATTATATTCAGGTAGGTATTGTCAGAGCGGTGAATACCTTGCTGATGGTGGCTGCCATGGCTTTCGGTATCGCATTTGCCGTGAAACTTTGCCATATTGAGAACTTCTTCCCGACCATTAGTATGGTTCCTCATCATCAGTATTGGGAGTATGCCATAGCTGCCGCTATTTCAGCCATGGGATTCTCGATGATTTTCAACATACAGCGTCGTTTGTTGTGGGTAGTAGCTATCGGAGGTATTATTGCCGTATGTACGCGTAACTTTGTGAACTTAGGACCGAGCACAGACAATATCGGTTTGGATATGGGACTGGTTATTGGTTCTTTCTCAGGAGCCGTGCTGGTTAGCTTGATTGCCATTAAGGCAGTTCACTGGTTCCACGTGCCCAACCATGTGCTGACTATTCCTTCTGTCATCCCGATGATTCCGGGAGTACTGATGTATCGTATGCTGTTTGGTATCATCAATATTAATGTGCAAAGCATTGATCAGGTAACTCCCCTGATGAAAGCAATAGAAAGCGGTGTAAATTCCGGACTTGTGATTATGTGTATCGCTTTGGGGGTTGCCATTCCGAACATCTTCGGACGTCGTTTCATTGCTTCTTCAAAGAATAAGCGTCTGGCAGAGCTTTTGAAAGAACGTAAGGCTCGCGGCAAGTTCGTTGAATGGTAATTAAACTTTGATTTGTTCGTTCATTATTCTTTATAGAAGTGAAGAAGATTCACTTCTTTATGAAAAAATCCCACCGAGACTTTTAGAAGTCAGGTGGGATTTTTCGTATCATACGGGTTCTTGAGTTCTTGTTAGAATTCAAATTTCTCCAGTTTCATAGCGGCTAATTCCTGAATCTTTGGAACCAGGGTAGTGAAATGTGCAGCTTGTTCGTGTGCTGCAAGAGAAGCCGCATCTTTCCATGTTTCACAAATCATCAGGACATCCTGGCGTGTAGTGCTCTGAAAGAGGTCGTAAGCTACGCATCCGTTATCTTTCTGTGAAGCAGCTACCAGTTCTTTTGCTATGTTTACTACCTGGTCGTAGTTCTGTTTCTCTACTTGAATAAATACGTTTAGTCTGATCATTGTTTTTTGGTTTTTAAGTTATTTGACGATGCAAATATAGGATAAAAAAAAGGGACTGTACAAGTGTACAATCCCTTTTTGAGTTTATTTAGAAAGAATTATTTCTTACCTTCCAGCTGTTCTTTCAATGCAGCCAAAGCGTCGATGTCACCCAGAGTAGTTGAAGCTGCCTGGTTCTGAATCATCGGAGTTTCTTCTTTCTTAGAAGCCTTCTTAGAAGCTTTCTTTTCTGCCTTTTCTTCTGCCTTAGCAGCATCTTCGAAGATACGGCTGTGAGAAACGATGATACGTTTTGCATCCTTGTTGAATTCAATTACCTTGAACGGCAATTTTTCATCCAACTGAGCCTGAGAACCATCTTCTTTTACCAAGTGTTTCGGAGTTGCGAAACCTTCTACACCGTAAGGAAGAGCTACAACAGCACCCTTATCCAACATTTCGATGATAGTACCTTCGT
>OHXW01000446.1_pt1 | contig 12033 bp, 7 predicted proteins | sample 1580031 | NCBI WGS metagenome assembly OHXW01 (sample SAMEA3882523, study PRJEB24775) | human gut metagenome | biome: human-associated habitat; feature: intestine environment; material: feces | place: Netherlands | collected 2009/2010
GAAGTCACCACGCCATGCAGGGTCGTCATCACCGTTGCCGGCTGTGCCGTCATCCCAGCAATGAACATCGTTGCCTGTATCGCCGTCATAGAAACGTGTTGTCATAACGAAGTAGATTGTTTCTTCACGCATATCAACGCTGCCAACCGGATCCGGCTCGTCAGGGTTGTATTTTGACCATTTACCGTTTTCACAGTACCAGTCTGCGCTTGCAGCAGATTCAAGTTTTTTCTCCGAAGAATACTGCTTGCCGTTAGCGTCTGTAACAATGGCATTTACCTTTGTAACATCTGCTACATGGTAGTTATACCACTTGTCACCCTTTGTCATTTTCTCACCGGGGTAAGACTTTGACATGGCGCTGTTTGTGGGGAGCGAGTTCCACAAATATACATATGGCTGTGTACCGTCACTCATTCTTACATGAATTGTGATGCCTGTTTCTGTTGTATCCGCAGATACAGCGTCAGAGTCGGAACTCTGAGCTGCATTTACAGAAATTACTCCTGCGGTTACAACCATCATCACAGCAAGAACAAGTGCGCACAGCTTCTTTATTCTTGTCATAGGTATATCTCCAATCTTTCTTTTACTTAATGTTTGGATTATTCAAGGTTTACAACGATTTTCTGAATGATTGTTGCATCCTTAACACTGATTGTACCATCGCTGTCAAGGTCGCAAATCTTGAGGTCAAGTGTTTCGAGAGCCGGAACATCCGGAAGTCCTACAATTGACTTCTGAAGATATGTTGAGTCCATAACAGTTACATCTCCGTCATCGTCAACATCGCCACGGAGTCTTTCGGGAGCTGTTGTAGGCTGAACTGTTGTTGGCTGAGGAGTTGTAGGTTTAACAGTTGTTGGCTGTGGAGTTGTAGGCTTAACAGTTGTAGGCTGAACTGTTGTTGGCTGAGGAGCAGTTGTAGGAACAACAACTGTTGTAGGCTCAGTAACATCGTCTGCAGCTGTGTAAGCATAAGTCTTGTTTATTGTGCTGTTGTCAGAACTCTGTACATAAACATTAACCTTGTATTCACCCTTCATTGTAGGAACGAATGTGTAAATGTTGTTGAGTGTGTAGTAAGGTGTGTTCTGAGCACCGTTAGGATCAGTTACAACATACTTGTAGAAAAGAAGGTTAGTACCTGTCTTACCGCCGCCTGCCTTAACTGTTACAGTAGCAGTTGAGTTAACCTTGATAAGGTTAAGGTTTGCAGGAGTAACGCTCTTGATGATTGGCTTAACAAGTGCTGAGTCGTCCTTAACTTCAAGAGTCATTGTACGGTTGTTTGTGTTGCCGTCTGCGTCCTTAAAGTCAAATGTAATTGTGTATTCACCTGCAACTGTAGGAGTCCATGTTACTGACTTAGCAGAAGAGAAGTCGGAAAGTGTTGATGTTCCGCCCTGTGCGTTAGTAACAGAGAACTTGTAGCTTACTGCTGCGCCGCTCTTATTGGCAGCAGTTGCAGAAAGCTGTACATCTGTACCTGTGTAGATGTTTGATGCAGGATCAGCAGTAAATTCCTTAACCTGGAGAGGGCTTGTATCATAAACAGACCACTGATTAGTCTTGTTGTTGTAGATATAGCCGTCCTTTGCAGTAAGGTCTGATGTCTGTGACTGACCGCTGTTGCTGAAGATGCATTTTGCATATGACTTTGATGCGGTGTACTGATATACATTGCCACCGATGTTTGTCATCTTTACGCCCGGCCATGAACCGTTGCTGTCAGTACTGCCGTTCCACATATAAACTACCGGTGTTGCCCAACCAGCTTCGTTGTTGAGATAAACAGTTGTGCCTTCACCGCTGGGAGTTGTTGCTGTTGTTGCAGTTGTAGCAGTTGTTGCTGTTGTTGCGCTTGTAGGTCTCTGAGCAGTTGCGTCCTGTGAAGGAGCACCTGCATAATCCGACCATGTACCATTTGTAAGGTCATAGATTTTGCCGTGACCCGGGTATGTAAGGTCTTTTGTCTGATTTGAGCCGTCGTTGAAGATTACCTTTGTATAATCCTTGTCAAGAGTGTAGGAATATACGCCGTCCTCAACCTTTGTCATTGCCTTGCCCGGCCAAGATGCGTTGTTGCCGAGGCCGTCAGTCCACATATAGCAGTTAACTTTTGACCAGCCGTTGTTTACTCTAACGTAAACAGTATCGCCTGTTGCAGCAGAAGCACTGACTACACCGACGAATACGGTTGAAACCGCCAGCATAAGGCAAAGCACAAGGCACATGATTTTGTGTTGTCTTTTTACCATTTTGATTTCCTCCAGAATTATTTTTTTGTTGCACGTGTGAAGCTACTCAACACTACTCCACAATTACTCTTTAATTCTACATTATTGAACCGCTAATAATTTTCCTTTAAAGAATAATAAAATTTCTTGCGTCACAAATTATTCATATTCAAATTGTGCATAATAGACAATGAAACAATAATTAGCAAAAAAACAGGATAATAAAAGCAAATAGTCAGATGTTTGGTTAGCAACATCTGACTTTATTTGCAGTTTCATGTCAAAAAATTTTCATTTGATTACTTCTTTTTGATTTTGTCCCAATAGGCTTTGAATGCCTGCTCGTTTTTGTTTCTGCCGTATTCATAATACTTCTTGTCCTTTAGGGCATCGGGCAGATATTGTTGCTCAACATAATGGTTCGGAAAATCGTGGGGATAAAGATAGAACTGCCCCTTGTTTGGATTGTCATCTCCGTCACAGTGCCTGTTCTGCAATTGTCTGGGTACAGGACCCGAGTTACCCGTTCTTATGTCAGCCAAAGCTCTGTTTATACCCATATATGCCGAGTTGGATTTTGGGGCATTGCACACCATAACCACGGCATCGGCAAGCGGAATTCTCGCCTCGGGAAGTCCGACAGCCTGTGCTATATCAACGCATGACTTTACAATCGGCAAAAGCTGTGGATACGCAAGTCCCACATCCTCGCTCGCACACACCATAAGTCTGCGACACGCACTCGGCAAGTCGCCTGCCTCAAGCAGTCTTGCAAGATAGTGAAGTGCGGCATTGGGATCGCTTCCACGCATACTTTTCTGATAAGCCGAAATAATATCGTAATGCTCATCGCCCTCACGGTCATATCTGACCGCACTTTTCTGCACAAGCTGTTCAACGGTTTCAAGTCTTACAACCTTTTTTCCGTCAATTTCATCTGTTGCAATCACGGAAAGCTCAACGGCATTCATAGCCTTGCGAACATCTCCTCCGCAACCCGATGCTATTTTCTTTGCACATTCTTCGGGCATTTCAATATCCGTACCGCTCTCCTCGGCAAGAAAATCACTTGCACGGTAAACCGCCTTTTCAACCTCATCCGGATCAACCGGCTTAAATTCAAAAACAGTCGAACGGCTCAAAATTGCGTTATATACATAAAAATACGGATTTTCGGTTGTTGACGCAATCAGCGTGATACTGCCGTTTTCAATGTATTCGAGCAAAGTCTGCTGTTGCTTTTTATTAAAATACTGAATTTCGTCAAGATAGAGCAGAATTCCGTTAAGCCCCGAAAAAGTGTTAAGCTGTGCAACAATCTCCTTTATGTCGGCAGTTGAAGCCGTTGTGCCGTTAAGCTTTTTGAGGGTACGGTTTGTCTTTTTGGCAATATATGTGGCAAGCGTAGTTTTTCCGACCCCCGAAGGACCGTAGAAAATAAGATTCGGAATATCTCCGCTTTCAATAATTTTACGCAAAGGTCTGTCGGGTGCAATAAGATGCTTTTGTCCCACAATGTCATCAATTGTCTTTGGACGAATCCTGTCCGCAAGCGGTTTGTTCATAATTTTTTCTCCCATGACTTCAAGTTGCGTATTTGATGTCAAGCCTCGTTGTTCTCCGCTTTCCTTAAAATAACTCCCACTCGTCTATCCCGCTCCAATCACTTCCGTGATTTCCTCGGCTTACTCCTCGCCGGTCGTTATTTTAAGGCTCCGAACCTCGGCTCTTCTTGATGTCAAGCCTCGTTGTTCTCGGCTCTTCTAATATAGTACATTTGTTCGGGTGATTTGTCAAGCAAAAAGTTACCGCTATTTTGTAGGGGAGAACCGCCGTGCGGGCGGATAATATCCGCCCATACATTTAAACGCAACTTCTATATATACAAAAACAGTCGGGCAACAATGATTTGCATTTTGCAAACTGTCTGCCCGACCGCAATTTTCAATTTTCCATTTTCAACTTTCAATTAAAAAAACTTCCGCTCGGGCATCTACGCTCTCGCCTTGAAACGACTGTATTCACGAACCGAGAACGGTGGCTCGCCGTCCATTTTCAATTTTAATTAATTCCCACAACTATTTTCTGAATTTTCGTGGCATCGGCAACCGTGATATCTCCGTCACCGTCACAATCGGCATTGCAAAGCTGTGTGTTGTCAAGCTGTTCAAGCTTTACTATATACTTCTGAACAATGGTTGCGTCCTTAACGGTAATATCTCCGTCAAGGTCAACATCGCCGTTCAAAATCTTATCATTTTTGAGTGCAACAGCTTTGATAACAAATGTACCGCCGAGCATATCATCTCTCTCGGTCTTGTACCAGTCGAGCAGTTCACATGTTGTGCCGTCATATTTAATATAGCTGTTACCATAAGATGAATCATTGAGAAAAGTCATTTTCGTTGCACTTGTAAGCCATTCACCTACACCAAGCTGACTTGATTCCTCTGAATTTGTCTTGATTCTCACACCGACTGCACCTCTTCCGAGCGGTGCAACAAATCCGTTTGCATCAACAGACTGATAACCGCTGTATGCAACCTTGCCCGATGCAACAGACTTCCATTCGCTCTCATCATTTGAGGGAACACCGTCTCTTACGGGAATGTAGTAAATCTCATAATCCGCACCGTTGCTCTTTGTTTCAAAAAGCACCTTATCAAGTGTACGGCTGTTTTCGCCAAAATCAAAGCAATTGATGAATGTAATGTCGTTGCTGTCAACATAATTAAAGCTGTATGTAGCGCCGTAGCGTTCATCCTGCAACAATGTCATATCGTCGGTAATCTCCGTCACCTCGTCAATTGTGAAATTCGGAGAATACTTTTCGCCGAAAATGTACTTATCCTCATATGAAAGCCAGAAATAACCGCCCATTGTGTTGTTGTCGCCCCAGCTGTTGCGCACAAGCCATGCTCCGTTGTTCTGTGGCAACACACCTGTTCCGTTAGAAAATCTGTACCTGTTGAGATTATCGTTCCAACCCACAATGCTGATTGTGTGGCCGACATAGTCGCCGTCATATGACTGCGGCATAAAGTAGGTTGTGCCTGCATTGTTAAAGCACTTGTTTGATGTGGCATATGACGCTGTCACCGAGCCGTTGTCGATAATTGCCTGCTTGATTTCGTTTGAATCAGCACCGTCAAGATAACGCAGTTTTGTTGTGCCGTATTTAGTCTTGTCGGCTGTCATATCATCGCCGTGAATATTTTTTGAAAAATCAATCTTACCGACATCGGCAATCTCTGCACCGCCCTGCCATGAGGTGAGATAGCCGGGATAAATATTTGTAAATCCGCCGTCACGGTATTTTCTCTGCCAGCCCTTACCGTTTGTCTGGGTTGTGGAACTTGCGTTTGCGTGGTCATGTGACATCTCGGTAACGGGATAGCCAAGCTTCAAAAGCTTTGTTTCAAAGCCTTCTGTGCCTGCAACCGCCCAACAATCGTTATACTGCTGAGCCTTGATAGGTGTTACAAAGCCGAGATTTTTTGAGCTGAAATTACTCGGAAGTCCGTTTTCGTCAACAAGCGAATAGCCGATTGCGGAATATGCAGACGGAAAAGACGAATCCGAAGATTGTGCATTCTTTGTGACCGACTCAAATCCGTCATCAATTTCAGCCGCATTTACGCTTGCAATGCCGACCGAAATCATACACACCGCAGAAACCACTGCGGTAAATTTTTCAACAAATTTTTTGTTCATAAAATCACCTGTATATAATGTAAAGATGTGTGTTTGTTTTAGAATTATAATCTGTCTCTTTTTCTTCATAATAAAGAATTTAAATCCGAGCAGTTTCCGCTTCGCTTTATAACAAAGAATTTAATTTTGCTTAGCTTTATAACAAAAAATTTAAATCTGAACAATTTCCGCTTTGCTTGCAAGGAGCGGAAATTGTGATAGATTGCAATCTACGCAGAGGAGCGTCAGCTCCTTAGAAATTCAGTGTCAACTGAATTTCGGGAGTATCTACTGCCTAAAAGCAGTAGATACCTGCGCTTAGATTATAACAAAACAAAATAGTCTTGTAAATAGAATACATAATATAAAATTGCACAATAATAACAATATACAAACAAATTTGCGAAACGGGGGATTATTTTGCAGTTCAGAACCGACCTTGCAATTGAGGCAAGAGAAATTGCAGGAGAAAACACAGGCGGTATTGAATTCAAAAAATACAGTGAAAACGGTCTTGAAATTTCACGGCTGATTGTAAAGAACCAAAAGGCAAGACAGGCACTCGGCAAGGAAATCGGCACATACATTACAATTGAGTTGCCGTCACTCACCGACAATTTTACCGAAACCGACAAACGGCTTGAAACCGTCGGCAATGAAATCAAACGGCTGTTGCCCGTAAACGGACTCGTGCTTGTTGCAGGACTCGGCAACATGGAAATCACTCCCGACTCACTCGGGCCGAAAACAAGCCGACGAGTGCTTGCCACCCGTCACATAGGCGGAGAAATTGCCCGTTCAACGGGACTTGACCGACTTCGCCCCGTTGCCGTAATGCAGACGGGAGTCACGGGACAGACGGGCATTGAAACAGGCGAATACATTCTCAGCATTGTACGGCGGATAAGACCGACAGCCGTTGTTGCAATTGACGCACTCGCCTCACGCAGAACCGAAAGGCTCGGCTGTACATTGCAGATAAGCGACACGGGAATCTCACCCGGTGCGGGGGTGGGCAATCACCGAACCAAAATCACAAAGGAAACAATCGGAGTTCCTGTTATTGCAATCGGAGTGCCGACCGTTGTTGACGCACAAACACTTGCGGTTGACATTCTCGGCAATGACTGCAACCGAAAAACGCAGAAAATGCTTATGCCGCAGGGCAGACAGCTTGTAGTCATTCCGAGAGAAATTGACCTGCTCACGGAAAGAGCCTCAAGGCTCATAGCCTTTGCGCTCAACGGAGCGCTGCAAAATGAATTTGATTTACCCGACCTCATCTCGTTAATGTAAACCCACGCATATTTACACATATTCACCTACGGCACGGCATATATTTATTGCAGAAACCGATAGCCAACATATGTACGGATTGCAGGTGATTTTGTGAAAAGTGAAGGAACATCAAAAAAGAAACTGAAAAAAGCCTTAAAAACAAGCACAGCCGTTGTACTGTTGACAACGGCTGTTTTAAGCGTTATATACAGACTGCCTCTCTGCTTTGAATCGCAAAATCCTGCGGCACTTGCCGCTGCCGCTTTTACTCTCACAAACGGAGAATACAAGCTTGAAAATTCAAAGACGGAAAAGCCGACAGCTTCCGACCAAAAGCCCACAGAATCAGCCGACACAGAACCCACAGCCCCAAAAAATCACAAGCGTGACAAAAGCACCTATTACGATTCCTACGGCAACCATGACGGCGAGAACAAATACACGGTTGAGGAACGCACCATAGGCAACACGGGAACTCAGGTTGACAACTGCTTTGTCAAAAACAAAACGGGACTGTCACTTGACTTTGACGGACTTCTTTCGGCAAAACTGCCGTTTTCGATTGACAAGGGCATAAACTCACCGCAGGTTCTTATCTACCACACCCACACAAGCGAGGCATATCTTGACGAAGATGTTGACTTTTTCTATGACAGCTTTTATTCACGCACAAACAACAACGATTTCAATGTTGTGGCAGTCGGAGATGCACTTACCGAACAGCTCAACAAGCGTGGAATAAAAACGGTTCATGACACGACAATTCACGATGAATCCTACAACGGTTCGTATGACCGAAGTGTTGACACAGTGTATAAAAATCTTGAAAAATATCCCGACATCAAGGTTGTTATCGACCTGCACCGTGACGCAATCGGAACGGACGAAAACAAGGTTAAGCCCGTGTTTACATACAACGGCAAAAAGGGTGCGCAGATTATGATTCTTGCGGGTTGCGACACGGACGGTGAACGGGGTTTTGACTGCTGGGAGGAAAATTTAAACTTTGCCCTGAAAATTCAGGACAAAGCCGAAACCCTCTATCCCGATATGACCCGACCGCTGAATTTTGACTACTTTGCATACAATGAATATGTCTGCAACGGTTCGCTGTTAATAGAAGTCGGCACAGAATCAAATTCCATTGACGAGGCAACCTACTCAGGCAGTCTGTTAGGCAACGCAATTGCAGATGTGCTTTTAAATTGACGGCAAGCCGCCGGCAGCGTGTCGCTGCACCAAATTCGGGAAGACAGTTTGTAATATTAAAAACATATTATGCCCGAGCGTAGTATTGTTATTATTCGCACAATTCCACATATAAAAAAAGTCGGGAAGACATTGTTTTGCATTTTGCAAACTGCCTTCCCGCTATTTATTATAATCTTTTCAATTTACTTACGATTTTTTCCACGCTGACGGGGCGAACAGCAACATCAACGGGAACAATTCGAGTCTGCCTGCTAACATATCGAAAATCAAAATAATTTTTGACAAAATACTGAATTCCGAATAGTTGCCGACAGGACCAACCATTCCAAGACCCGGACCTGTGTTGTTGATATTTGCGGCAACAGCCGTGAAATTCGTCACAAAATCCGTCTGGTCAAGCGAAAGCACAAGCCAGCTTAACGCAAAGATTCCGATGTACAGCACAAGGAAAATTGAAGTTGACCTCATAACATTGTGGTCAATCGCCTTGCCGTCCATTTTAACAGTCTTAACATTTCTCGGATGAATGAGGAGTGAAAACTCCTTTCGTGTTTCCTTAAAGAGCAAAATAACTCTTGAAACCTTAAAACCGCCGCCTGTACTGCCTGCCATTGCACCGATAAATGTGATAATCATAATCACAGTTTTTGAAAATTCAGGCCAGTTATTGACATCCGTCAAACCAAAACCTGTTGTCGTGATAATTGACGAAACATAGAAAAAGCTCTGGTGAACCGCATCATACGCACTCGGATAAAGTGACCTGATGTTAAACGCAATCAAGGCTGTTGACAGCACGATAATTCCGAAATAAACCCACAGCTCCTGAATGCGGAAAGCCTGCTTAAACTTCTTCGCAATAATGAGGATATACACAGAAAAGTTAATTCCGAACAGCATCATAAATACAGCAATAACGGTTTGCAGATAATTGCTGTATGAAGCGATACCTGCGTTGGTAACACCGAAACCGCCCGTACCTGCCGTTGCAAAGCTTATGTTAAGTGCGTCAAAAACAGGCATTTTGCCTATAATTAAAAATATAAATTCAAGTGCAGTCAAGCCGAAATAAATTCCGTAGAGCATCATTGCGTAATTTCTCATTTTCGGAACAGCCTTGCCCACAATCGGACCGGGGCTCTCGGCTTTCATAAGGAAAATATTCTGCTGACCGCCGAGCTTCGGGATAATCGCAAGCAAGAACACGATTACGCCCATACCGCCCAACCAATGGAGAAAGCTTCGCCACATAAGCATTCCGTGGCTCAATGCCTCAACATCGGTAAGTATAGTTGAACCTGTTGTCGTAAAGCCCGACACGGTTTCGTAAAAAGCGTCAATAAAACTCGGAATCTCACCGCTCAGCCAGAACGGAAAACATCCTACAAAAGACATAAGAATCCAGCTTAACGCAGTAGCCGCAAAGCCTGCCTTCTGATAAAGCACGGGATTTTTCGGCTTTTTTACTTTTACGGCAAGCAATCCCAAAAGTGCCGACAAAGCACCTACTCCAAGAAAATAAAGTCCCTCGTGTTCGCCGTATATAAATGAAGTAACGGTTGCAATCTGCATAGCCGCGCCCTCGACAATAAGAACCCAGCCGAGGATATACACAATTAATCGTTTATTCATTATGCTCCCCTCAACGCTTTACAATATCTTCAAGCTTGCTAAGACCTTTTTGCATGGTAAGCACAATTACCGTGTCCTCAGGTTTAATCACATCCGTACCTTGCGGAAGAATAATTTTTCCGCCTCTGTTAATGCAGATAATCTGAAGATTAGCCTTCAGATTAAGGTTCATAATCGGAACATTCGTAACCCTTGATTCCGCATTAACCTTGAATTCAAGAGCCTCAACCTTGTCGTCGTTAAGGCGGTAAAGCGATTCAACATTGCTGTCGCCCGTATTCTGCATCGCTCTGATATATCTTGCAATATATTCGCCTGTAAGGCTCTTTGGATGAATAATACATTCAAAATTCTGATCATGCAAAAGCGGATCAAATGACGCATTATTTACCTTAGTAATCAATTTTGCCTTTGTAATGCCCTTTAGGTACATCGTTATGATAATATTTTCTTCGTCATAATCCATAAGAGCGGCAATGCCGTCAGCGTGTTCAACACCCTCCGAAAGCAACAGCGACTGATCCATGCAATCGCCCTGAATTATAACAGCCCCAGGTATAGCCTCCGAAAGAAAGTTGCAGCGTTCGGGATTTTTCTCGATAATTTTGACATTCGCACCGGATTTAATAAGCGTCTTTGCAAGGTAGAACGAAACCTTGCCGCCGCCGAGAAGGATAACATCCTTACTTCTGCCGATTGCAATACTGATACGCTTAAAGAATTTTGCGGCAATTTCGGGCTTTGCAACAACAGAAATTCTGTCACCGCCGTTAATAACAAAATCACCGTTAGGAATGAACATCTCATCCCCTCTCTCAACCGTACAGATTCTCACCTTACCTCTGAGGTTGTCAACTCTGCTCAAAGCAGTTCCGACAATTGACGAATTCTGCGGTACAGTTACCTTGATAAGCTCAACAACGCCCTTTGAGAACGAATCAATTTCAAGCGCACCCGAAAATCTTAACAGACGACTGATTTCATTAGCGGCGGTCTGTTCGGGATTGATTGCCATAGAAAGACCGAGATGCTCTTTGATTCTGTAAAGGTCGTTTGTGTATTCGGGATTACGCACTCTTGCAATTGTGTGGGTAACGCCTGCCGCCTTAGCCATAAGACACGAATACAGATTGATTTCATCCCTTGCGGTTGCGGCAATAAGCAAATCGGCATACTCTGCGCCTGCCTCAATAAGCACATCATATGTTGCACCGTTTCCCTCTATGCCGAGAACATCAAGCGAATTTGCAAGTTTATCGACTGCACCGTGGTTAATATCGACTACGGATATTTCATGCCCCTCCAAATTAAGCTCCGACGCTATTGAAGAGCCGACCTTTCCACATCCAACAATTATAATCCTCATAAATTTTCCTCTTAACCAATATTTAAAAACAAGGTGCGGACCACTGAAAAAATTCACCCGTCCGCATATCAAAGTCATAATACACCTATTTTATACTAAAATCAATACTAAAATAGAAAGAATCCGACTATATACAAATTTAATTTATTGTGCAAAACAGAAGAGCCGAGGTTCTGTACCCAAAAATAACGACCGGCGAGGACTAAACCGTGTAAATCACGCAAGTGATTGGAACGGATTAGACGAGTGAGAGTTATTTTTGGAAACAGTACAGAACAACGAGGCTTGACACCACGAAGAGCCGAGGTTCTGCACCCAAAAATAACGACCGCAACATATTTTGTCGAGCATTAAATTATGACCGCATGCACAAATTATAATGTTATGTATTCATTTGTAGCGGCTAACACAATACATTGTTTCTCAACATATCATTTTATATAACAAAAATTGCATCAGAGCCTTTCTCTGGCATCTGATGCAATCTCTTTATCTAACTATCTTCTCGAATAGACAGCGGTGGCACACCGCCGACCTTAATTTTACATTTTCAACTCAGAACAAAAATTACTTATTTTTGTTCTGGATGTATTCGTCAATAGCGGCTGCGGC
>OHXW01000464.1_pt1 | contig 11810 bp, 9 predicted proteins | sample 1580031 | NCBI WGS metagenome assembly OHXW01 (sample SAMEA3882523, study PRJEB24775) | human gut metagenome | biome: human-associated habitat; feature: intestine environment; material: feces | place: Netherlands | collected 2009/2010
GGTGATACTTTTACCGTTGGAGGAAAAGCAGATACGAACCTTGGATATAACTCTTTGCTGTATCTGATGTCTGATTATCTTGGATTTTCACCATATTATGGAACTTATGAGGAGATCCAGAACTGGATGCAGAGAGAGGTTGTCAGGGAAATGCCATCCTATCCGGCGGATGGATCTATTCAGGTGATTGACGATACGATTATTGTAAAACTGTCTGATTATGAAATAAATTAAGGAACGATTGGATGAAAAAGTATTTATATCTCATGAGAGTACATCATTATATCAAAAACATACTGATTTTTATGCCACTGATTTTCAGTGGAAATCTGACAGACCGGCGTAAGTTTACGGCAACACTGCTTGGAATGATCGCATTTTCACTGGTCACATCTGCGGTCTATATCATCAATGATATCAGGGATGCGGAAAAAGACAGGATGCATCCGACAAAGAAAAATCGCCCGATCGCATCCGGCGCAGTTACACCGTTTCACGCAGTAGTGCTGATGGTGTTCATTCTGATCGCAGCAGTGGTACTGCTTGTGGTGTCAGATGCGACAGCGGGCAGTTATGCGCTGGTAATTTTATATCTGTTTATCAATGTGGCATATAGTATGGGACTTAAGGATGTACCGCTTTTAGATGTGACAATTCTTGCTTCCGGATTTTTGCTGCGCGTGCTTTTCGGTGCGGTCCTGACAGGGACGGAAGTGTCTGAATGGCTGTATCTGACTGTACTTTCCGGTGCGTTTTATTTTAGTCTTGGAAAAAGACGCAACGAGCTGCAGAAGAAAAAGGACGGGGATACCCGCAAGGTGCTTAAATATTATACGAGAGATTTCCTGGACAAAAATATGTATATGTGCCTGGCACTGCTCAATACATTTTATGCATTATGGTGTAAGGATATTACCAATGCCGGCATGGAATATGCAATGTGGACGGTGCCGATCGTGATTTTGATCTGTATGAAGTACAGTCTGACGGTGGAGGGAAATTCGGAGGGAGATCCTGTGGAGGTCCTTTTACATGACAGGGTACTGATGGCACTCTGTGTGGTTTATGGTATTGTAATGATAGGTATGCTGTATTTTGTAGCATAGTGTGAAAATAATGCAGGAATGGAGATTTTATGAAACGGACATATAAATTTTTCTGGATCATTCTGATCGCACTGATTCCGCTGCTCCCGTCGTCGGGATGGAATTTTAGTATTGATGTCAGTGATGTCGGATTTAACATGAATCAGTACCGGTTTTGTTTTACAGATATGGACAGTACTTATCTGCCGCTGTTTTTGACAAACATTTTGGGCGGATGCCTGTTAAAAGTGTTTGGGATACTGCATATACCGGCTTACATTGGCATGGAGACTGCATGGGCGGCAGTCTGCTTCTACCTGTGTTTCTTATCTTACAGGCTCTATGTGAGATACCGGGAAGATGCGCTGATCCTTCCGGCACTTGCGTTTGCCATGGTGCTTGCAAAATGTAATTTTCATTTCTTTATTTATAATACGGCAGTGGCATTTATGGCACTGACGGGATTGTATTTCCTGATCCGGGCTGTCAATGACAAAAAGTCCGGGATGCTCTTTTTTGCATCGGCATTTTTCATGCTGGCGGCTTTCTGCAAAATATCTTCCATCCTGCAATTTGCTGTGTTTATCGTTCTTTTTTATGATTTTTACCGGAAAAAAGATGTGGCATATTTTGTACGCCAGGTGTTATGGTGCGTGGTGGGTGTTTTGAGCAGTTTTGCGTCAGGGCTTTTTCTCATGTATAAAACATGCGGGATCGGCACTTATTTTCAGATGGTTGCGGATATGTTCTTCTATGCAGGAAATTCAAATGACGGACATACAATCGGTAACATGGTTGTGATCAATTTCAAGGGAACCGTGCGGGGAATATTATTACTTGCCGTGCTGTATGGAATTTATCTGATAGCAAAAAAAGTAAAAAGTCTTGCACTGTTTATCGGATATGGTATGATTGCGATGGCAGTGCTTTTATTAGCAGGTGCGGTTTTCGGGGCAGATCAGATCGCAGGATTATCGGTGCTGTATCGCGTGCTTGGAGATTACCTGAACGCAGTAGCTGTGATAAAGGCGATGCTCTATGTATGTATTGTTCTGATTTTAAAAGACAAAGAGGCTTCGGAAGAATTTAAAACCCTTGCATTTGCATCCGGGATGCTTGCAGTGCTGATGCCGATTGGATCGAATGTGGGTATCACACATCTGTGCAATGAAGCTTTTTTTGTACTGCCATATATTGCAATCTGTATCGGAGACAGAATGAAAAAGGCGAAGAGACAGACTGAAGAAACAGTGGAGACAGAGCACAAGCTGCCGGATGTAAGAAATACGGGAAGACTTCTTACCGTCATCTGTGCGATATGGTGTGTGGGTCTGACTGTATCACAGAGTTTTTATATGACAAAGGCGTATTTAAAAGATCAAGAGCCAAAACAGCAGTTCACACTCGATGAACTGCGCGGCATCAGGTATGATACGGATATTGTACAGCCGATGGAAGAAGTGGTAAACTTTATAAAGTCATATGGCAGCGAAAGTGATAAGATGGTTACCTGTGGTGCAATTCCAATCTTACATTATCTGACCGGAAGAGCTCCTTATATTACCGGATGCGGTGGCTGGATTGAGACAGATTACATCACGGCAGAGGAGATAGAGCAGCAGCTTGAGGAGTCTGTTTCGTCAGGCAGCGAACAGGAAGCAATGCCACTTGTGGTTTTTAATAAAACTGCATTGGATGAACAGTCTGAAAAAACAAATGTGGTCTTAATATTTGTAAAAGAAAATTTTTATCAACAGGTATTTGCAAACGGGGAATATGAAGTATATGCAAAAGATAAAAAAAGTAATTGAGCTGTTTGAATGGTTTTGTCAGAATATAATCTGGCTGGTGATGCTTTGCTGTGTCGGTTTTGTAGCAGTTTTGAATCTGCTGTATCGGTCGAAAGTGGCATATGTGTGGACGGAGGATGTGAGCATAGAGCGCACCAGTATCACAGCACTGGTGCTCGCAGTTCTGATTTTTGTGGTATTTTTGATCGCAGGATCTAAAATTCAAAAGATTGATGAAAAAATACTCTTTATTGTATTTACTGTAATTTATATAATTACAGTGCACATAACGGTTCTGTGCTTATGAGACAGCATGATTTTTCATTTTTAAATCCGGGACAGGATATCTATCTGAATGAACATCAGTTAAGTTTTGTGACCTATGAATATCTGATTGGTTTTATCAGCACGGATGTGCGCTTTTTATATGCGGTCAATCTCCTGCAGATCATAGGGATCAATTTTGTGATCTGGAAGCTGACAGACCGGTGTTTTGGACAAAATCACAAGACAAATCTGTATGTGATACTTTTTTCATTTTTATTTTTGCCACAGTTTTTCTTCCTGGCATTTGCATATGGAATTATTCCGGGATTGTTTTTCATACTTCTGGCATTTTTGTTTCTGGATAAATCTTTGGAGAGCGGCAACTGGAAGCATATGATATTGTGTGTCATTTTTGTAATGCTTGCAGTTATTTTGAAAGGAAATAATATTATAGGATCGATAACGATCGCAATATTGTGTTTTCTTCGGATCTTAAAAGAAAAAAAATGGAGGCTGATCTTACTTGCAGTTCTGGTGATGGTTGTGTCAGTGCTTCCTGGAAAGGCATTCCATGCGTGGTATAACAAAGAAACAGGTGGCGTACTCTGTGGTGGAAAACCAAAGATTTTATGGATTGCAATGGGAACGGAGCCTTATTACAATAATGCAGCAGGCTGGTATAACGGCTGTTCGGACTGGCTCTTTTCGGAAGCAGGATATGACCCGGAGAAAGCAACAGAGCTTGGCAAAGCAAAGATCAGGGATAATATTTATATTTTCCGGCATAATCCGGATACTGCGTATGAGTTTTTCTCCGAAAAACTGGAATCCATGTGGTGTGATCCGATGTATGAATCACTCTGGAGCGGCCCGCTGCCGGATGCAGGGGCAGAAAATAAGACAGAGTTTTTTAATGAACTTTATTCGGGAAAAAGTATAGAACCGCAGATTGCCCTGGCGATGAAGGGATTTGTGATCATGCTGTTTGTTCTTGCAACAATTTTTGTTGCGGATCGAAGAAACAGGAAGTATGATTGTAACTATATTTTTTTATTTTTTACAGGCGGATTTCTTTTGCATATAATATGGGAAGCCAAAAGCCAGTATGTGTATCCGTATGTATTTATCCTGCTGCCCTGCTGTGCAAAGGAAATGGCATTGCTTTCAGAAAAAATCCATTTTCCAGGGAAACACCAGAGGACACAGGAAAAGTGAGAGGTAACAGAGGAATGATTGCAGTAAAAATTGGAGACGGCATGGGAAACCAGCTGTTTAATTATGCCTGCGGATATGCCCAGGCAAGGCGGGATGGCGATTCGCTGGTTCTTGATATTTCAGAATGTGACAATTCTACACTGCGGGATTTTGAACTGGACAAGTTTCATCTGAAATACGATAAAAAGGAATCATTTCCAAACCGTAATTTGGGACAGAAGATTTACAAGAACTTAAGACGTGCGTTAAAATATCATGTGATCAAAGAGCGCGAGGTGTACCATAACCGTGACCACCGGTATGATGTGAATGATATCGATCCGAGAGTTTATAAGAAAAAAGGACTTCGAAATAAATATTTATATGGTTACTGGCAGCACCTTGCCTATTTTGAAGATTATTTAGATGAGATCACTGCGATGATGACGCCGGCTTACGAGCAGAGTGAGACGGTAAAAAAATTACAGGAAGAGTTCAAAAAAACGCCGACCTGTGCCGTGCATGTCAGAGGCGGTGATATCATGGGACCTGCCGGAGCCTATTTTAAACATGCCATGGAACGCATGGAACAGGAAAAGCCGGGAGTACGCTATATTGTGTTTACCAATGATATGGAGCGTGCAGAAGAAGCGCTTGCCCCTGTGCTGGAAAGCCAGAAAAAAGACGCAGTGGGACAGGCAGAAAACAGGCTGGAATTTGTCTCAGAGATGGGAGAATTTTCGGATGTGGATGAATTTTTCCTGATGGCGGCATGCCAGAACCAGATATTGTCCAATAGTACGTTTTCGACATGGGCAGCTTATCTGAATCAGAACCCGGATAAGACGGTCATTATGCCGGATGATCTGTTAAGCGAACGGATGCGGCAGAAAAACTGGATTATTTTAAAGTAAGAAAGGTAAAAGAATGAAAGATTTGGTAAAAAGTGTACTAAAAGTTTTTGATGGAAAGCAGAAGCGCAAGCTTGTCGGAATGATGTTTCTGATACTGATCAATTCCGGTGTCAGCCTGCTTGGTGTTTCGGTGTTATCCCCGTTTATCACAGCGGTGATGAATCCGGAAGAGTTATTGAAAAATGACATCATACGTTCTGTTTATGATGGATTTCACATGCAGAATACCAATCAGCTGATCACGCTGCTCTCGGTGCTGATCATTATCGTGTATATTGCAAAAAATGCGTTTATCATTTTTATCAATAACATGCTGTACTGCTTCTCCTATTATGGAAAACGCGAGATGCAGGACCGCATGATGAAATATTATATCAGCAGAGATTACACATTTTTCTTAAACCACAACAGTGCCGAGCTGATGCGTGATATCAATACGGATCCGGAGATGTTTTATGCGGCGGTGTTAAATATGCTCCAGCTTGCATCAGAACTCTGCGTCAGCCTGATCTTAGTAGGATATCTTTTAGTAAAAGATGCGCTGCTCACCTTAGGCGTTGCGTTTGCGATGGTCGTTATGGTATTTATCTTTATGAAAAAACTGCGCCGAACCTTAGCGCGTTTCGGTGATGACAGAAGAAAATACAACGCCAATATCCTGCAGTGTATGCAGCAGGCGTTCGGCGGTATCAAAGAGATCAAGATCGCAAACCGCGAGGCATATTTTGAAGGGGAATTTGTAAAGCAGAATGGTCTTTACACCTATGTCATCAAACAGAACTCTTTCTTAAGTTCCATTCCGAAACCGATCATGGAAGCACTCTGTATCACGGGACTTATGGCGGCAATCATTGTCCGTATCAACGCGACATCCACAAGCCCGGAGCAGTTTGTCGGAACACTTGCAGTATTTGCGGCAGCAGCATTTGCCCTGCTTCCTTCTGCAAATAAGATGTCTGAATATTTAGGATCGATCATCCATAACGGTGTCGTGATCCACAAGATCGGTGAAGAGTATGCTGCGATCCGCGATATGGAGATCCAGACAGAAAAAGAAGAAAATTACAAAAAAGTAACATTAGACAAAGAAATCAAAGTCGAGGATATGACCTTCCATTACCCGGATACTGAGGATGCGGTATTAGCCCATGTTAATGTGACAATCCCGAAAAACAAGTCCGTTGCATTTATCGGACCGTCCGGTGCCGGAAAGACCACGATGGTCGACCTGATCCTGGGTGTTTTAAAACCGCAGGCCGGAAAGATCACGGTAGATGGTATGGATATCAAAGAATCTTACCGTGGATGGCATGATAAGATCGGTTATATCCCACAGACTATCTACATGTTGGACGATACAATCCGCAATAATATTGCGTTTGGTAAGGTAAAAAGTATTGATGATGCTGAAATATGGGCAGCCTTAAAACAGGCACAGCTGGATGAATTTGTAAAATCCCTTGATGAGGGCTTAGATACCATGATCGGAGAGGCCGGTGTACGCTTATCCGGTGGACAGCGTCAGCGTATCGGTATTGCACGTGCGCTATACCGCAGACCGGAAGTGTTAGTGCTGGATGAGGCAACTTCCGCACTGGATACGGAAACAGAAGCTGCTGTTATGGAAGCAATCGACAGCTTACAGGGTAAGATGACAATGCTGATTATTGCACACCGCCTGTCTACGATCAAAAATTGTGACATGGTATATCAGGTAGAGGGTGGCAGTGTGACAAGGAAAGAGAAGGAAAGCGTATGAGTGAACCGATGATAATCATAGAGCCGTGTGCAGGGCTTGGAAACAGACTGCTTGGTCTGGGTTCTGCTTATGCGGTGGCAGAAAAATTAAACCGCAGGCTGGTCGTGATGTGGAAACGTGAAGTCGGATGCAACATCCGTTTTTCAGAGCTGTTTGATCTGCCGTTTGAGGTGGTGGAGATCAGCGAAAATGGATTTAAGAATGAGCCGGTGGCACAGCTTCTTGGGAATCATGCAAAAAAGAAATGGAGAAAAATGGCAGATCGTTTCTTAGAGTGTGATGATGTGGAACAGGTCAAAGAAACGGAAGGGTATGAAGGACTATTCCACCTGATCGAGCAGACCCCGGTCATCTATTTAAAAGCATTTGGGCCGATCTGCGAGGTCGGGGCAGAGAGTTATTCCTTTTTAAAGCCAGGCAAAAACATTGAAGAAAAAGGTGACTATCTGTTTCGTGAACTGACTGGAAATTGTGTGTGGGTACATGTGAGAAGGACTGACCATACGGATGCGATCGCAAACAGTCCGCTGGCATTGTTTGCCGAGCGTATGAAAAAAGAACTGGAAGCGGATAAAGAAACATGTTTTTTTGTGGCAACAGATGACAAAGAGGTACGCAGGGAATTGAAAGAATTACTGCCGGATGCAAAGCTGATCTTCCCGCAGTCGGATGTGATCGACCGCGATTCGAAAGAGGGAATCGAGGAAGCATTTGTGGAGATGATCGCATTGTCAAAGTGCAGAAAAATTTTAGGAAGTTATAACAGTACATTCAGTTTACTTCCATCGTATATAGGGAATATACCGCTTGAGACGGTATGCCGGAAGGAATCATAAATATCTGCTAAGATGTTTACAGCATGAAAATGGCAGGAAGAAAAGAAGCAGGGAAAAAATATGGAACTGAAAACATGTAATATTTTAGGCCTTGATATCCTTGTGACGGATATGGAAAAGACCGTAAATCTGATCGAGCAGAATATAGAGCAGCTGCGGGGAAAATATATCTGTGTGGGAAATGTGCACACGACCGTGATGGCGCATGACGATCCGCAGTATCACACGGTACAGGCAGATGCCGCGTTTGTTCTGCCGGATGGCGGGCCGCTTTCCGGTTACAGCAGAAAACACGGATTCCCAGAGGCGGAGCGTGTGACAGGACCGGATCTGATGCTTGCATTATTTGCACGCGATAACGGACTGAAACATTATTTTTACGGGAGCAGTGAGGAGACGCTTGCTCTGTTAAAAGAAAAACTGGCAGAAAAATATCCACATCTTCAGATTGCAGGAATGGTGTCACCGCCGTTTCGCGAGTTGTCCGAAGCGGAAGATAAAGAGATGGTCGACCAGATTAATGCATCCGGAGCAGATATCATCTGGGTGGGACTTGGAGCACCGAAGCAGGAAAAATGGATGTATGCTCATAAGGACCATGTAAACGGCGTGATGATCGGTGTCGGGGCAGGATTTGACTACCATGCCGGAAACATTAAACGTGCGCCGGGCTGGATGCAGAAATTGAGCCTGGAATGGTTATATCGTCTGCTGCAGGATCCGAAGAGATTGTTTAAACGTTATCTGGTCACGAATACACGTTATCTGTGGCTGATTCATCGGAAATAATTATGAAATTTAAATTTAGTATATGAAAGTTGTGAACAATTTAATTCCCTAATAAGTTTCAAATTTTTTTGATTCATAAATATTTATATCAGAAACGAGGTTTAGTATGTGTGGAATTTACGGTGTAGTCAATAAAAAGGTAGACCGGGAACTGGCGATGAAATGCTTAAACACGATGATCCACCGTGGACCGGACGGTTACGGACTGTGGCAGGAGGACGGTGTGACATTAGGACACCGCAGATTATCCATTTTAGATCTTTCCAATGCCGGAAGCCAGCCGATGTCCTATGCAAATGAGCGTTACTGGATGACGTTTAACGGCGAGATCTATAACTTTATCGAGATCCGGGACGAGCTTAAGAAAAAGGGATATACGTTCCGCAGTGCCAGCGACTCCGAAGTCATCATGGCTGCATTTTGTGAGTGGGGTGAATCCTGTGTGGAACGCTTCAACGGTATGTGGACATTTGCCATCTGGGATAAACAGACAAAACAGCTTTTCATTTCCAGAGACCGTTTTGGAGTAAAACCGTTATTTTATGCCGAACTGCCGGATGGTGGCTTTGCGTTTGCATCGGAGATGAAAGTAATTCTGCCGCTTTTGCCTAAGGTAGAAGCAAACAAGCCGATGTTCGACCGCTACTTTGCAGACAATCATTATGAGTCACAGCCGGAGTGTCTGATCCGTGGAATCAAACGGTTCCCGGCAGGCCACAATGCATGGGTAAAAGACGGAAAGATTACACTGAAACGCTACTGGAATACCTTAGATCATCTGATCAGCGTACCGGATTCCTATGAGGAACAGGTAGAGCAGTTCCGCGAATTGTTTCTGGATGCCTGCAAGATCCGAATGAGAAGTGATGTGACACTTGGTACCGGACTTTCCGGAGGACTTGATTCTTCCGCTGTTATCTGCGCAATGTCCTATATTTCCAAAAACATGACAGATGAGCGCGCCAACAATGACTGGCAGCACGCTTATGTGGCATGTTTTCCGGGAACGGCGCAGGATGAAACAAAATATGCAAAACAGGTGACGGATTATCTTGGAATCAGCCATACCTTTATGAACATTGATTCCGCAGTTTCAGAGCGTGAGTTTTTGCGCCAGCTTTACTGTTTTGAAGAACTCTGGGGCAATCCACAGGTGCCGATGATGGAGCTCTACAAAAAAGAGAGAGAGATGGGAACCACTGTTTCCCTTGACGGACATGCGGCGGATGAGCTGTTTGCGGGATATGGATTTGATGTGTTAAAAGCATACCCGGATGCAAAGACAAAAGAAGAAATCGACATGATCACGACCGCATATTTAAACCAGGATGCGGAAGACGGAGTGAGTCAGCAGTCAGCTGCATTTAAAAAGCAGAGAAACAGACTCTACCGCGAATATATGTTAAAATACCATGCAAAAAAACTGCTTGGTAAAGAAACTGTAAAGAGTGCGTATTCCGACCATCCGAACTGGAACCGTCTGGATAATCTTAATAAGACATTATTTGTCTCCACACATGAGACGATCCTGCCGACACTGCTGCGCAACTATGACAGGGACAGCATGGCAGCGGGCGTTGAGATCCGTATGCCGTTTCTGGATTACAGGATCGTAGAGTTTGCATTTTCCATTGGATGGCGTTCAAAACTGCACGGAGGTTTTTCGAAATCGATCGTCCGTGATGCGGGCGCAGCTTTTATGCCAAAAGAGATTGCTTACCGCCGTACCAAGCTGGGATTTAATGCTCCGATTCTTGACTGGATGAGGGGACCGTACCGCCAGTTTTTTGAGGATACGGTGGCATCTGCAGACTTTGCAAACTGCAGTCTGATCGATGATCCTGCGAAGGTACGCAGTGATCTTTCTGATTTTCTTGCAGGTAAAAATGCTTCGTTCCATCAGGCGGCGGACATCTGGAACCGGATTCAGCCGTATCTGTGGGAGCGTGCACTGATTAAACAGGATTGGATACAGGAGTAAAAATGAAACGATATCAATATCTGGATGTGGCAAGGGGATTCGGACTTTTGCTTGTCATTATCTCACACAGCTGTGGGCTGAGCCGCTTTCTGATCAATTATTACATTCCGCTGTTTTTTGTGGTTTCGGGATATATTTATAAAGAGGGAAGAAGTTACAAAGAAAATATTGAACACAAGGCAAAACGCCTTCTGATCCCGTATTTTGGATACAGTGCAGTGCTTTTGGCAGTCTATGTGCTGATGGGAAGAACACTTGCGGAGACAAAAGCGTCTGCATTTGGAATTCTTTATTCCAGATACTGCCTGTACGACACGACAGCCGTCAAGGATAACGTTTATTTGTTTACCGTGGCAAATGGAGCCATGTGGTATCTGACCGCATTTTTTGCAGCGAGTCTTGTCTATCATCTGGTCATTGACCGCTGCCTTTCTGACCGGAAATTTTTAATCGGTACACTGATCGTTTTGACTGCCATCACAATGGCACTTGCAGATATTCCGGTACTCCTTCCATGGAGCATCGATCTTGCCTGCGTGGGAACCATCTTCATGATTGCAGGAACCCTGCTTGGGAGAGCACAGTTCTTCGAAAAAAAATGGAACATTCCGTTAATCGCAGCGGTATTTGTCATCTACATCCTGACAAGCTGTCTTGATCCCGGCATCAATATGTCCATCCGCGAATACGGCATCTACGGAGCATTCAGCGTCCCATTTTTCATCATCGTCGGACTCACCGGATCACTGCTCTGCATCTGGTTTGGCAAACTGATCGAAAATACGGCACCGGGCAGATTCATCGCCTACGTCGGAAAAAATACGATTTTCCTGCTCGCCTTCCACATCTTTGCCTTAGAAGTTGTCGAACGTATTGCATCCAAATTTATCGCAATTCCTGTGCCGGGCGGCGCAGTTGTACCATTTGTTCTGTATCATGCACTGCGCATTACCGCCGCCGTCCTGGGATGCCTTGCATTTTCAGAAATTCTGAACCGGTTAAAGAAACGCCTGCGTCGAAAGACCGGGTAGAACCAGATCGTGTTGAAATACCTACAGGGAAAACCAGGTAGAGCCATGTCGTAATGAAACGCCTGCGACGAAAGTCAAAGTAGAGATAGGAAGCGGTGAAACGCCTATCGAAAACATAACGTAAAGCCAGGTGGGCGGGAGAGTTTTAAAAGAAGGTGCTGGGG
>OHXW01000468.1_pt1 | contig 11791 bp, 10 predicted proteins | sample 1580031 | NCBI WGS metagenome assembly OHXW01 (sample SAMEA3882523, study PRJEB24775) | human gut metagenome | biome: human-associated habitat; feature: intestine environment; material: feces | place: Netherlands | collected 2009/2010
ACGACAGTGACGGAACTGATCCTTGGAAATCCGGGAGTCAATCCATATAATCTCCAGATCGGGATGCAGCTATTTATCTGCCCGGGAGAGGGATATGTGCCGCCGCAGAATCCGGGAGGCGGAAACACGGGCGGAGGAACAGGAAACGCTGGAAGCGGAACAGGAAACACCGGAAGCGGGAATATGAGCGGCGGCACAGGCAGCATGGGCGGAAACATGGGAGGAGGAACAGGAAATGCCGGAGGCAGCAACGAGACCGAATCCGAGCGTGAGGATTCCATCCTCCGTCTCAACGAGGATATGCGCCTTGCATGGTTAAATCATGTTTACTGGACCAGAATGTACCTGATGAGTGCAGTCGCAGACAATGCGGACCAGCAGGCGGTGGAAGAACGGCTGCTTGAGACCGCAGACGAGATCACGGATGTATTTGCAAGGTATCTTCCGATCGCAACGACCAGACAGCTCCGCAATCTTCTGACGGAGCATATTGAAATCGGCGGGCAGATCATTCAGGCGCTGAAAGCAAAAAATATGACTGATTATGATGCGCTGGTGCAGGAGTGGTACCGCAATGCCAATCAGATGGCAGCTCTTTTTGCAAATCATAATCCATATTTTGAGAGCAGGGAAACAAGAAACATGCTTTTGAATCATCTGGATCTGACCAGGGAGGAGATTGAGCATCAGGTCAATGGGGAATACGAACAGAGCATTGATGTATTCCGCGATGTGGAACAGCAGGCGCTTGCGATGGCAGATTATTTTGCAAGAGGACTGCTGGCAAGATAAAACGTATAGATTGAAGTCTTCTGATAAATGCAATTCAACTGATCATTCATTCGTTAAAGCAGATAGAACAGCTGCAGAAAAAACCCCATGCGGTAGAGTCCGCCTTCAAACCGCATGGTGGAACAGTAGAGATGCACAGGGGATTTCCGGCGGATTAGAAAAATGCCAAAAGTAACGGAATCGCAAGATTTGCAATAAAAACAGCAATTAACTTGAATTGCCAGTAAAAAAATGTACATGCTATAATGCAATTATCAAGATTAAGGGGGAAAAAGATATGCCAATGCAGATGGGTTTCCGCTGGTACGGCGAGGACAATGACAAGATCAGCCTTGCTGATATCAAACAGATTCCGGGTGTGACGAGCATCGTGTGGGCACTGCATCATAAACTGCCGGGAGAAGTGTGGACGGTAGAAGAGATTGCAGAAGTGCAGAAACAGCTTGAGCCATATGGTTTTAATATGGACGTTGTGGAATCTGTCAATGTACATGATGATATCAAGATCGGACTTCCGAGCCGTGACCAGTATATTGAAAACTACATCCAGACAATTAAGAACCTTTCCAAATTCGGTGTCAAGGTTATCTGCTATAATTTTATGCCGATCTTTGACTGGACGCGCACGGATTTATTTCATCCGGTAGGAGATGGTTCGACAGCACTTTATTATGAAGCAGGCAAGATCCATGATGATCCGAAGGAAATGGCAGACTATATTTTAAATAATTTACATGGAATGACATTTCCAGGCTGGGAGCCGGAACGTATGGAGAAACTGGACGAGCTCTTTGCAGCTTACAAGCCGGTGACAAAAGAAGTATTGTGGGAAAACTTAAAATATTTTCTTGAGGCGCTTATGCCGACCTGTAAAGAATGCGATATCAAAATGGCAATCCACATGGATGATCCGCCATGGGATATTTTCGGACTTCCGCGTCTTCTGACCTGCGAGGAAAATATTGACCGTTTCTTAAAGATGGTTGACAGCCCGTACAACTGTCTGACACTTTGCTCAGGGTCTTTGAATGCCGACCCGAGAAACAATGTGGCAGATATTGTCCGCAAGCATTGTGACCGCATTGCATTTGCGCACATCCGCAATGTAAAACATTTTCCGAATGGAGATTTTTCGGAGGCTTCTCATCGTGACTGTGATGGGGATACCGGAATCCTTGACATTTTAAAAGCATACCATGACTGCGGATTTGAGGGTTATATCCGTCCGGATCATGGACGCCACCTCTGGGGTGAAAAGCCGGGCAATGTTCGTCCGGGGTATGGCTTATACGACCGCGCACTGGGTATTATGTATATGCTCGGCGTGTGGGATATGCTCGATAAGCTGGATGGAAATAAATAAGTATAAAATATGCATAATTAGGGACTGCCGTATGGCAGTCCCTTGTATTATGGAAAAGTCCGTGGCATATGTCGCGGATTTTTGTATGCTTATCTCTGGTTATCAAAAGGGCATTATTTGCCAGTCAAAAAATCTGAAGTTACCTTTTGACACCTGAATCCGCATCAGTAAAAATCATGCGTTTCTTTTTCACGGGTCCGGAAGCTGCGTGGAGAGATGCCATATTCTTTCACAAACGCTTTGTAAAAAACAGAATAATCACAAAAGCCGCACTGTTCGGCAACTTCTTTCAATGGAAAGCCGGAATTGATCAGATTTTTAGATTCGATCAGTCTCCGCTGGGTAACGATTTTGTAAAAGCCGGTGTCAAGCTGCTTTTTAAAAAGCTGGCTTACTGTCGACTGGCTTACCATAAACTGCGCTGAAATAGATGCGAGGCTGAGGTCTTCGGATAAATGCAATTCAATGTAGTTGAGAATCTGGTCTAACAGGCCTGTATTCTCCGGTTTGGGGATGTCTGACTGCGGATGGTCGTTCATACGGTAAAACAGACAGAACAACTGCAGAAAAAGCCCCATGCGGTAGAGCTCGCTTCCAAGACGCATGGTGGAACCCTCGTACAACAGTGCAGCCAGAAGCTGGTCGATCTGGTTTAAGAGTGTTCCTTCCGGGCGGATGACATAGGGGAGCTGCTTTTGTGGTGCATATTGGGAGGAGCCTGTATCCGCAAAGAAGTTCTGCTTACAGGTCTCAAAAAAATCGTTGTTGATCCAGAGTACGGTTCTCTGATAGGGTTCCCGAAGCTGCTCTAAAAATAAAGGGCGGTGGCTGGTGCCGGGGGGAACGAGGATGATATCATTTTTGCGGATCTGGTAACGGGTGTTTCCAATGAGATATTGCAAGTTTCCACTGCGGCAGAAAAGAAGTTCGTAAAACTCGTGGCTGTGGAGGGTTACATAGTCTTTCGTGTAACTGGTATCCTCATGCACATCCAGATAGGGGCTGTCCATTTCCAGTTCCTGGTATCCGATCAATTCCCCACCGGCAGTCAGGATGCCATCGAGCGTGGAAATATACGGAGGCTTCATCGAATCCTTATGTTCCATTAAAAAACGTTTCATTTGGCTATATTTCATAAAAACTCCTGTTCTGATTTGTTATATTTATACAATCCTACAAATATTATAGCACAATAAATATAAGATATGCAATGTATTTTGGTATAAATGCAATTTAAATTGCAATAAAGCAAATGTATCATAAGGATATCGGTTCTTGTGAAATGTACAGACACAAAACCAATGCGCGCGTACAAATACCAGAAGGAGAAAAATTTATGAATGAAAGAAATGTAAGACCCTTTTCAAAAAGGGATGAGATCGGATATGTGTTTGGAGATATGGCGGGCAGTTTTGTCAATTTATTTGTAGACGCATATTTTTTGACGTTTTGTACTTATGTGCTGGGAATCAGTCCGGCGTGGATGGGTTCCCTGTTCCTTGCAGCGAGACTCTGGGATGCAGTAAATGACCCGATCATGGGTTCTTTTCCGGACCGTTGGATGCTTGGAAAATCAGGAGATAAATTCAAACCGTGGATTAAAATTTTTATGATACCGCTAGCGTTGTCAGGTGTGCTTTGTTTTTCCAAAGTGCCGTTTGAAGGTGTTGCACTTCATGCGTGGGTCGCTTTTGTGTATGTCTTATATGGAATGAGCTATACCGGAACTTCCATGCCGTTTGGTGCGATGGCAAGTGTGGTCAGCACAGATCCGATTGACCGGAGTAAACTCTCAAGGGCAAGAAGTCTTGGCGGAACATTTGTGGGAATTGCAGCGTTATCCTTTGTGCCGGTAGTCTGTTTTGACAGCGAAAGCAACATTATCCCGGAAAGATTTACACTTCTGGCAGTTATTTTTGGAATTTTAAGTGTGGTCTGCTACTGCCTGCTGTTACATTTAACGACAGAGCGTGTGCGTGAGGAAAAGAAACAGAATACAGAAAAGTTCAATTATGGAAATGTGTTGAAAGCAGTCGTAAAAAATAGGCCACTGATCGGTGTCATGGTTGCAACCATTGGAAGTATGCTCTATATCACCGGTTCAAACCAGATTAGAAGTTATGTATTCAAAGAGTACTATGGAAATACCTCTGCAATGACTCTGCTTAGTCTTGCAAGTGTGCCGATCATTATCATCTGTTTCCCGCTTGTGCCAAAACTGGTTGCAAAGTTTGGAAAGAAAACGACATTGATGTTTGGCGTAATCAGCAGTACCGTGCTCAGTGTAATCATTTTTGCCGTAAAAATACCAAACGTTTATGTTTATTCGGTACTGAATGTACTGGCAATGATCGGACAGACCGTATTTACCATGCTGATCTGGGCGCTTGTCACAGACTGTCTGGATTACAGTGAGTGGAAGTTCCATGAGAGAAGTGATGGCTCGATGTATTCCCTTTATACGTTCAGCCGTAAAATCGGTTCCACCATTGCTTCCGCAGGTGTTTCCTTCGGACTCCAGGCGATCGGATATATTTCTGGAAATAATGTGGTGCAGTCAGATGCAACCATAAACAATATCTACATGTTAGTGGCATTGATCCCGGTGCTGACCTGTGTGCTGGAACTCATTGGTATCGGCGCAATCTTTAATCTGGATAAGGAACAGACCAAAGAAATGTATGCGGAATTAAAACAAAGACGTGAATAGTAAAGAGGAGATTAGATTGAAAAAAATTGATATTCATCTTCATCTGACATTACAGCAGTATCCGAAAACAGATACCATGTTCCTTTCCAGTGCGGCACAGATGCTGCCGCACTTAGAGGAACTTGGAATTGAACAGGGAATCGTGTTATCTTCCGGCGAACAGGAAAATGAGCAGATCCTGGTTGCAGCAAATGAGGAGTGTAAACGCATCTGTGAACAGTTCCCCAAGAAGTTCCACTGGATGTGCAATGTGGATGCAAAAAACCAGACAGATGTGTATAAACGGATCTTAGCCTGTAAAGAGAGCGGTGCGGTCGGAATCGGGGAACTGATGGTAAACCAGAGGCTGGATGCTCCATTTTTACAGAGTGTATTTGAGGTGGCAGAAGAATTAAAATTACCTGTTCTTTTTCACATGAGTCCGAAAGAGGGCTTTCAGTATGGGGTTGTGGACGGGCCGGGGCTCCCGCTGCTGGAGGAAAATTTAAAGCGTTATAAAGGATTAAAGTTCATCGGGCACAGTCAGCCATTCTGGCATGAAATTTCAAAAGATGCACCGGCGACCCCAAAGGAACGGATGAAATGGGGAGAGGGAGCTGTATGTCCCGGCGGCAGACTGCCATATCTGTTTGAAACCTATGAAAATTTATATGGAGATCTGTCCGCAAACAGTGGCGGATGTGCAATCATGCGTGACGAAGAATTTGGGCTGGCTTTTCTGGAAAAATATCAGGACCGGTTGCTGTTTGGAACAGATATGGCAAATTGTGAAATGACATTTCCGCTTGGAAACTGGCTGGATGAGCAGGAACACGCAGGAAGACTCAGCCGGAGTGCCTATGAAAAAATCTGCCGTACAAATGCAGAAAAATTATTTCACTTATAAGAAAAAAGAGGGATAGCCGAAAACATACCACATCCCTCAAAAACAGGAGGAAACATATGAGAACAAGAATATTACCTAGAATGTTAAATGATGAGGTGGAAGAATATCTTTCCAGAAATGACATTATCATTGTACCGGTCGGAACGGTAGAGATGCACGGGGGATTTCCACTGGATTCAGAAACCACCATCAGTGAGGCATTTGCACTGGAGATGGCAGAGGCGTGTGACGGGCTGGTATTGACAGGACTTCCGTATTTTTACGCAGGCGCAACGGCAAGCGGCAGGGGAACCGTCCAGGTGAGTGTGCGGGAAGGAATCGACTATTTGATGGCGGTGGCAAACAGCCTGTTGCGCCAGGGATTCAAACGCCAGATCTACATCAGTTTTCACGGTCCGGCACATATGACATGCAGTCCGATGGTGCGGGATTTCTTTGATGAGACCGGAGTGCCGATTTTATATATGGACCTCACCATGCAGATGATGAAAAATGCAAGGGATATTTTTACATCAATGGACAGTTTCCACGCAATTACAGTGGGAGCTTATCAGAAAATGAACCGATTAAGTGACGTGCCGCTCACAACGGAGTATGCGCATAACGAGCCGCAGTCCTGTGCCGGATTTGAGGATATTTTCGGACTGGCATATCAGAGTGCTGCGATCGGTTATTATTTTGGCGAGAAAAAAGACCACATGAGTACACCGGTCATTGCAGATGAAGCAGCGAGGGAAACACTTGCAAAAGAGGGTGTGGAAATCATTGAAAAATTGGTGGAGCGCATGGATATGAACCATATCGTAGCACAGATGAGGGAATTGGAGCATTATAACAGCGAAGTTGCAAAAAAATGCCCATGGGTTCCCTCTAACACTAAAACAGAGCGGTAGATTCTACTGCGGTTTCTGCGCATAAAGTTCCTTATATTCTTTGGGTGAGATGCCATACTCTTTTTTGAATGCACGAAAAAAACTGGTGTAATCTTTGAATCCGTACATCAGGTAGATTTTTGTGATATTTTCATTGCTGAGAATGGCATCCCTGCACATGGACAGCCTTTTTTTGGTAATATACTGATGGATGGAGATCCCGAAGTTATCCTTAAAAATATGGGAAATATGGTATTTGCTCACAAAAAAAGCTTTGGAGAGGCTGTCTAAGGAGAGATCCTCATCCAGATGGGACTCAATGTATTGCAGGATGCCGTCATACAGACCAGAGGCATCTTTGCGGGCTGCAGGATGTTCTGCCTCATAGACAGCCCGGTTGATGTGGAGCATCAGATCGTTCACGCAGAGCTCGATCTTGGCAGCTTTTCCAAAACGGTCCGCATGGATCTCCTCGATCAGCCGGAAAATCTTTGCGGAAAGCGCATTGAAAGCCACGACATCATAGTGATAAATAAAATGATGGGTATTCTGTGCATGTTCGATCAGATAAACATAGTCTTTGGACAATTCTTTCAGTTTCTGACAGTAATCCTGACTGATCCAGAAAACAAAACGCTGATAGGGAAGTGTTTCCCCCACACTGGACACATGGTGGTGAATACCCGGGGGAATGAAGACCATATCCCCCGGTTTCAGATGATGATGTTCCTTTTCAATGGAGATCGTTACATTTCCCTCCAGAAAAAAATAGAATTCATAGTAATCGTGGGTGTGATCTGTCACGCCATAAAAGTGGTTGTCATTATAATAGTAAATTTCAAAATCTTTGGACAGCATATACTGTCGTTCATTAAAAGGAGACTGTAACTGTCTGCGCATGGTAAAATCCTCTGAAATATTTCAAATATAAGGAAAAAGTGACGATCTGATATAAAAAATTTACCACAGAATCGCAATTTTTGCAATGTGAACAACAAGCAACTCTATTGGATGTCTTAAGGGGATTCACTTATAATAAACATATCAAAAAACGTTGAACAATGGAGAAAGGAAAAGCTATGGAATTAAGTACACTTGGTTTAAAAGACAGGGCACAGTGGGAAGCAAAGGGATATCAGCTTCCGCAGTTTGACCGTGCAGCAGTAACAGAGGCAACCAGAGAAAATCCGTGCTGGATTCACTTTGGTGCAGGAAATATTTTCCGTGCATTTCAGGCAAATGTAATGCAGAATATCTTAAACAGAGGGGAAATGGAAACAGGCCTGATCGTAGCGGAAGGTTTTGATTATGAGATCATTGAAAAAATGAACCGTCCGCATGATGATTATTCCATTCTTGTCACATTAAAGGCAGATGGAAGCGTCGAAAAAACAGTTGTCGGTTCTGTTGTGGAGTCCTGTATCCTCGATTCGGAAAACGAGGGCGAGTATGGCAGATTAAAAGAGATTTTCTGCAAACAGTCCTTGCAGATGGTATCCTTTACCATCACAGAAAAGGGATACAGTCTGGTAAACGGAAAAGGAGAACTGCTTCCGGCAGTCGCTGCCGATTTTGCAGCCGGCCCGGAGAAACCTGCAAGCTATATCGGAAAAGTTGCATCTCTTTTATACACACGTTTTAAAAACGGACAGCTTCCGATCGCCATGGTATCCATGGACAACTGCTCCCATAACGGGGATAAATTATATGCGGCAATCCATACATTTGCCGAAAAATGGGCAGAAAACGGTCTTGCAGAGAAAGAGTTTGTAAGCTATGTTAATGACAGGGAAAAGGTTTCGTTCCCATGGTCTATGATCGATAAGATCACGCCGAGACCGGATGCTTCCGTGGAAGAGATCTTAAAGAAAGATGAGATCGATGGGCTTGATCCGGTCGTTACATCCAAAAACACCTATGTAGCTCCATTTGTGAATGCAGAGGAATGTGAATATTTAGTGATTGAGGACTGGTTCCCGAACGGACGCCCGGAGCTGGAAAAGGGCGGCATCATGTTTACCGACCGCGCAACCGTTGACAAGGTGGAAAAAATGAAAGTCTGCACCTGCTTGAACCCACTTCACACGGCTCTTGCAGTGTTTGGCTGTCTGCTTGGCTACACAAAGATCTCCGATGAAATGAAAGATGCAGAGCTTCGGAAAATGGTGGAGAGAATCGGATATACCGAGGGACTTCCGGTCGTTGTGGATCCGGGTATCCTTGATCCGAAAGAGTTTATTGATACCGTGTTAAATGTCCGCATACCAAATCCGTTTATGCCGGATACACCACAGCGTATTGCCACAGATACTTCACAGAAACTTGCGATCCGCTTTGGAGAGACCGTGAAAAATTATCTGGCATCTGAAGATAAGGATATCAAAAACTTAAAACTGATCCCACTGGTATTTGCGGGATGGATGCGGTATCTCATGGCAGTCGATGATAATGGTGAAAAATTTGAGTTAAGCCCGGATCCGCTGCTTGAGACTGTCTGTCCGGTTGTTGCCGGTATCCGGCTTGGTGATACAGATGTGGAAGAAACGATCCGGCCATTACTGACAAACCGTGCTATCTTTGGTGTGGATCTTTATGAGGCCGGTCTTGCCGGACTGACGGTGCAGTATTTTAAGGAACTGATCGCCGGGGTGGGCGCAGTGCGTGCTACTTTAAAGAAGTATGTATAGGCGCTGATTCTGATGCCAAACCATTTTTCCCTGCATATCTTATAGTACAGGATGTGAATTTCTGAAAAAAATATGCAGGAGGGAAAAATGCCAGATTTTAATGTGATAAAAATTGGATGTATTGTGGTGATCCTGCTTGTTTTACTGATTGCAGCAGTGATCATCACGGTAAAAAGAGAAAAAAGTAAGAGAAAAATACGCCGGATGTGTGATGCAGAGAAAATTCAGCTTCTGAATGAACTCGCAGAACCATTCGGCTTTTGTTATGTGCCGTGTGAAGACGTGTTCACGTCGGGGGAAGATGCGTGGCAGAGAAAACAGGGGTATGAGGCGCTTTACGACAGGGCAGCAGTGGGAGCAGGCATGGTGTTTGATGCACTGCCTATCTATTTTGATTATGCTGGCGAAACCTGGCTGATCGAATTCTGGAAGGGGCAGTATGGCATCAATACCGGAGGAGAGGTTGGCGTATATCATGCGGGAAAGGTCGTCCCGGAACGATATTACAGGATCGCCCATTTTGAGGCGGTGGAAGATCAGGATATGCCGTTTATCCAGTGCAGGCTAGACCGCAGGCGGAAAAAAGTTTATTTCCTGCAGAAGCGGCACTGGTGGCTGACCGGATTTGGGATGGGGACATTTTCGAGACCATCGGATCTGATATTGGTGACGACAATACGGTTTCAGAATGAATGCATGGCAGAAGCATTTTTTGAGGGATTAAAGCGGGCGAAAGGAAAAATACCGGGGAATAAATACCGGATCTGCCGCAATGAAGTTTATGTCAGAATGGATTTCTGTATGAAACACAAATTCTGTGCGTCCGTTTGGCGCTGCATGGTGCAGGCTTGGAACTGTTTCTGCTGTTTCCTTTACCGTCTGTTCACACATCCATTTATTGCTACACCTGACCGTCTTTTATTTTTATACTATCAGCTTCCGTGGTGTTTGAAACATGCGTTTCGGATGCGGGGATGGAAGCATGGAAAATAAGAAAAGATATCCGCCCTTTTCCTGTCAGATGCGGATCGATAAAGCGCTTTCAGAAGCAGTCCATCTTCCGCTTAACAGTTGCAGCCGTTATATCATCATCAGCGACTGCCACCGGGGAGAGGGAGGGGCAAATGATAATTTCTTGAGAAACCAGCATCTGTATATGGCGGCGTTAAACTACTATATCGCGCATGGTTTCACCTATTTTGAACTCGGTGACGGGGAAGAATTGTGGGAAAACAGGCATCTTTCCCGCATTGAGGAGAGTCATCAGGATGTCTACTGCCGGTTTGAAACACTGCAGAAACAGTGCCGGATATACCGCATTTACGGAAATCACAATATGGAAATGAAAGGCATGTTAGGGGAAGCAATGATCTTAGATAACTGTGAGGGAGGCAGGGATATCTGCATGATCCACGGGCATCAGGCAGATTTTTTTAACTCAGTCTGCTGGAAATTATCCCGTTTTCTGGTGCGGTATTTCTGGAAACCGTTAGAGCGTTTTGGCGTCAGTGATCCGACGAGTGCGGCGCGGAATTATAAAAAGACCTTAAAATATGAAAAATGTTTAGATAACTGGACAAAAGAGCATGACTGCTATCTGGCGGCCGGACATTCCCACCGTCCAAGGCTGCCGGCAGACGGCAGTCTGTATCTGAATGCCGGGAGCTGCGTGCATCCGTATGGCATTACCGGAATTGAAATCACAGATATGCAGCTTACACTGGTGAAATGGAAGATGGCGACGAGACCGGATCTGTCGCTTTTTGTAGCGCGCGAAGTGCTGATAGGACCGGTTGGTATTACCTGAATTTAAAGTACTTATAAGTACAGGTAATGAAAAGTTGACATAATATAGAAAAATACAAAAATTTTTGATTCCATGGAACTAAAAATCGGAAAAATCATTTGACGGAAACTGCATTTATGATAATATATATTCATTATATGGATAGTATCGGGTGTTTTCTTACACGCGAAAGTAAGTGGAGGTTCAGAAGAAAATGATTAAAGTTGTGAAATTTGGCGGCAGCTCTCTTGCAAGTGCAGAACAGTTTGCAAAGGTTGGTAAAATTATCAACGCAGATAAAGAGAGAAGATATGTAGTTCCGAGTGCACCGGGAAAAAGAAATTCCAAAGATACCAAGGTAACAGATATGTTATATGCATGTTATGCTCTGGCGGAAAATGATGAGGATTTCGATAAGGAATTAAAAAAGATTGCAGAACGTTATGATTCCATTATTAACGGATTGAACTTAAAGCTTTCTCTGAAAGATGAGTTTGAAGTAATTGAGAAAAACTTTGCAGCTAAGGCAGGTTCTGATTACGCAGCTTCCAGAGGCGAATATTTAAATGGTATTGTAATGGCGAACTATTTAGGCTATGAATTTGTGGATGCAGCAGAAGTAATTTTCTTTGATAAAGATGGTAACTTTGATGCAGACAAGACAGACAAGCTTCTTTCCAAGAGACTTGCAAAAT
>OHXW01000479.1_pt1 | contig 11665 bp, 9 predicted proteins | sample 1580031 | NCBI WGS metagenome assembly OHXW01 (sample SAMEA3882523, study PRJEB24775) | human gut metagenome | biome: human-associated habitat; feature: intestine environment; material: feces | place: Netherlands | collected 2009/2010
TAAGGTAGTGGCTACCTTTAAGGATGCGGAAGGGGCTGTGATTCGTGCCACTCTTGGCAGACGGTTCAAAACCAAAGAAGAAGCACAGCGTTTTCTTGAAAAATGCAAGGATGCTACCTTCGAAATCAAAGATATTACTACACGACCGGTTAAAAAATCACCGGCACCTCCTTTTACTACTTCTACACTTCAGCAGGAAGCAGCCCGTAAGCTTGGTTTTACCGTGGCACAGACGATGATGCTTGCACAGCGTCTGTATGAAAGCGGATTGATTACCTACATGCGTACCGACTCGGTAAACCTTTCTGAACTGGCCTTGTCTTCAAGCCGGGATGCCATTCTTTCTTTGATGGGAGAACGTTATGTACATACACGTCAGTATGCTACAAAGACAAAAGGGGCTCAGGAAGCACACGAGGCCATTCGTCCGACGTACATGTCAAATGAATCCATCGAAGGGAGTTCACAGGAAGTACGTTTGTATGAACTGATATGGAAACGTACGCTAGCTTCACAGATGGCTGATGCAGAGCTGGAGAAGACGACAGCTACCATTTCGGTGAGTGGCTGTGAGGATGAATTTCAGGCTGTAGGTGAAGTGGTCACATTCGATGGTTTCCTGAAAGTCTACAAAGAATCATTTGATGAAGAAGTAGAACAGGAAGATGCTACCGGACTTCCTAAAATGGAGGTAGGAGAGGTTCTGCAGCGGGAAGAAATTGCTGCAGTGCAACGTTTCAGTCAGGCTCCGGCACGTTATACAGAAGCAAGCCTGGTGCGTAAGCTGGAAGAATTAGGTATCGGTCGTCCGTCTACATACGCTCCTACTATTTCCACAATCCAGCAAAGAGGATATGTAGAAAAGGGAAACAAGGAAGGAGTGAAGCGTGAATACTCATTGCTGAAACTGACGGGAAAAGAAATCAAGGAAACGGTGCAGACGGAAATGAGTGGAAGTGAGAAATCCAAATTGATTCCTACCGATGTAGGTTGTGTAGTCAATGACTTCCTGATGCAGTATTTCCCGAAAATTATGGACTATAACTTTACGGCCAGTGTGGAAAAGGAATTCGACGAAGTGGCCGAAGGGGAAAAGAAATGGACCGATTTGATGGAGGTGTTCTATGAGAACTTCCATCCGCTGGTGGAAACTACATTGGCAACGAAGACAGAGCATAAAGTGGGTGAACGTATGTTAGGTACTGACCCGAAAAGCGGTAAACCTGTTTCGGTGAAAATCGGACGTTTTGGACCTGTGGTACAGATTGGTTCTTCAGACGATGAAGAAAAACCAAGATTTGCCCAGCTGAACAAGGAACACTCTTTGGAAACAATTACACTGGAAGAAGCGCTTGATTTGTTTAAACTACCGCGTGTATTGGGCGAACTTGACGGAACAACCGTTTCGGTAGGAGTCGGACGTTTTGGCCCGTATGTGCGCCACGGCAATGAATATGTGTCTATTCCGAAGGAGATGGATCCGATGGCTGTGACTTTTGAAGAAGCCGTACGGATGTTGTCTGAAAAGAAAGAAAAAGAGGCACAGAAAATTATCAAGCAGTTCCCCGAAAATCCGGATATGCAGATTTTGAATGGTCGTTACGGACCTTACATTGCTTACCAGAAGAAAAATTATAAGATTCCTGAAAACGTGAATCCGGCAGACCTGAACCTGGATGCTTGCTTCAAGGTAATAGAACTGCAGGCACAGAAAGCCGAGATGCGCAAGGCGAAAGGAGCAAAGGCGAAGACAAAGAAATGAAAAGAGTTTTCCTGATTGGCTATATGGGTTCGGGAAAAACCACACTGGGCAAGGCTTACAGTGCGGCTACCGGACTACAGTTTGTCGACCTCGACTGGTACATCGAGGAACGCATGCATAAATCCATTTCCGACTTGTTTGCGGAAAGAGGAGAAGACGGTTTCCGCTTGCTGGAGCAGAAGATGCTGCACGAGGCGGGAGAGTTTGAGAATGTATTGATTGCATGCGGAGGAGGCACTCCTTGCTTTTTCGATAACATGGACTATATGAATCATACAGGCGAAACAGTATTTCTGGATGTATGTCCGGAAGTACTGTTCCGTCGTTTAAAGATAGCAAAGGCCAAACGTCCGCTGTTGGCGAATAAAACGGACGAAGAGCTGATGCAGGTCATTACTTCTGCGTTGGAAAAAAGACTTCCTTATTATTCTAAGGCCAAATGGCGTTTCAATGCAGAAGAACTTGAAAGTTATGCACAGATTGACAGAGCGGTAAGCCGCTTGAATGAATTGATAAATTAAAGAAGTATAAATCTAGACTTTATGTAGTGAAATGAGAAAATGGCGTATTGAAGACTCTGAAGAGCTCTACAACATCACGGGGTGGGGCGTTTCATACTTTAGTATCAATGACAAAGGTCATGTGGTAGTAACTCCACGAAAAGACGGAGTAGCCGTCGATTTGAAGGAACTGGTGGACGAGTTGCAGTTGAGGGACGTAACCGCTCCTATGCTGGTACGTTTTCCGGATATTCTGGACAACCGGATTGAGAAAATCTCCAATTGCTTTACACAGGCTTCTGAAGAATATGGCTATCAGGCTCAAAACTTCATTATTTACCCGATTAAGGTAAATCAGATGAGACCGGTAGTGGAGGAAATTATCAGTCATGGAAAGAAATTTAATTTAGGACTGGAGGCCGGTTCAAAACCGGAACTTCATGCTGTAATTGCCATTAATACGGATTCTGATTCACTGATTATCTGCAACGGCTATAAGGATGAAAGCTACATTGAACTGGCTTTGCTGGCGCAGAAAATGGGTAAACGTATTTTCCTGGTGGTAGAAAAGTTGAACGAGCTTCGACTGATTGCCAAGATGGCCAAGCAGCTGAATGTACGTCCGAATATTGGTATCCGTATTAAATTAGCTTCCTCCGGTAGCGGGAAGTGGGAAGAAAGCGGAGGCGATGCCAGCAAGTTCGGATTGACTTCCAGTGAGTTGCTCGAGGCACTTGATTTCCTGGAAAAGAAAGAAATGCAAGATTGCCTGAAGCTGATTCATTTCCACATAGGTAGTCAGGTGACAAAGATACGTCGCATCAAGACTGCATTGCGTGAGGCTTCTCAGTTCTATGTGCAGTTGCATCAACTGGGCTTCCCGGTAGAATTCGTAGATATAGGCGGAGGATTGGGAGTGGATTATGACGGTACCCGCTCTGCTAACAGTGAAAGTAGCGTGAACTATTCCATTCAGGAATATGTGAACGACTCTATTTCCATCATGGTGGATGCCAGCAACAAAAACAATATTCCGCATCCGAACATTATTACAGAAAGTGGCCGTTCATTGACTGCCCATCATTCGGTATTGATCTTTGAGGTGCTGGAAACAGCTTCACTGCCTTCTATGGACGAAGACTTTGAGGTGAGTGCAGACGATCATGAGCTCGTACAGGAACTTTATCAGATTTGGGATAACCTGAATCAGAGCCGTATGCTGGAAGCATGGCATGATGCCCAGCAGATTCGTGAAGAATCGCTGGACTTGTTCAGCCACGGTATTGTCGATTTGAAGACACGTGCACAGATTGAACGTATGTACTGGTCGGTTACACGTGAGATTAACCAGATTGCATCGGGCTTGAAACACGCACCGGATGAATTCCGCAATTTGGACAAGCTGTTGGCTGACAAATATTTCTGTAACTTCTCTCTGTTCCAGTCTTTGCCGGATTCCTGGGCGATTGACCAGATTTTCCCCATCATGCCGATTCAGCGTCTGGATGAACGTCCTGACCGCACGGCTACCTTGCAGGATATTACTTGCGACTCGGATGGAAAGATTGCCAACTTCGTGACCAGCCGTAATGTGGCACACGATTTGCCTGTACATACCATCAAGGCAAAGGAATCGTATTATATTGGTGTGTTCCTGGTGGGAGCTTACCAGGAAATCCTGGGAGATATGCACAACTTGTTCGGCGATACCAATGCCGTACATGTCAGTGTGGATGAGAAAGGCTACAGCATTGACCAGGTGATTGATGGAGAAACCGTGGCCGAAGTACTCGACTATGTGCAGTATAACCCGAAGAAGCTGGTACGTACTTTGGAAACCTGGGTGACAAAGTCTGTGAAAGAAGGCCGTATCTCGCTGGAGGAAGGAAAGGAATTCCTGGCAAATTATCGTTCCGGATTGTATGGATATACTTATCTGGAGTAATTTAAGAAAGTAGCATTATGAAAGAAAAACTGACAGTTATAAAAGTAGGAGGAAAAATCGTAGAGGAGCCTGATACATTGAATCAGTTGCTCGATGATTTCTCATCTCTGTCTGGCTATAAGGTGCTGGTGCATGGAGGAGGCCGCTCTGCCACTCGTATTGCTTCACAGTTGGGAATTGAAAGCCAGATGGTGAACGGACGTCGTATTACCGATGCAGAAACCTTGAAGGTGGTAACGATGGTTTACGGCGGACTTGTCAACAAGAATATTGTGGCCGGCTTGCAGGAAAAAGGGGTGAATGCCATAGGTCTGACAGGAGCAGATATGAATGTAATCCGTTCTGTGAAACGTCCGGTGAAAGACATTGATTACGGCTATGTAGGAGATGTAGAGAAAGTAGACGGAAAGGTCCTGGCTGACCTGATTCATCGTCAGATTGTACCTGTGATGGCACCATTGACGCATGACGGGAATGGAAACCTGTTGAATACGAATGCCGATACCATTGCCGGAGAAACCGCAAAAGCTTTGGCGGAGTATTTTGATGTGACACTGGTGTACTGCTTTGAAAAGAAAGGGGTGCTACGCGATGAAAACGATGACGACAGTGTAATTCCGGTACTGACTCCCGATTTATTTAAACAGTATGTGGAGGAAGGAATCGTGCAAGGTGGTATGATTCCTAAACTGGAAAATTCTTTTTCAGCCTTGGATGCCGGTGTGTCGCAGGTCGTAATAACCTTAGCATCAGCAATTCACAAAGATTCCGGAACAATTATCAGAAAATAATTCAAAAAAAATTGGCGGGTGGGTGTAACTTTTATGAAACTCACCCGTCATTAGTATAGAGAGCCATGCAAGAGATCAGTTTTCGTGACAATATTCTGCCGCTGAAAGATAAGCTTTTCAGGTTGGCCTTGCGCATTACATTCGACCGGGCAGAGGCGGAAGATATTGTTCAGGATGCACTGATTAAGGTGTGGAACAAGCGTGACGAGTGGGGAGAGTTGGAATCCATAGAAGCCTATTGTCTGACAGTAGTTCGGAATTTAGCTATTGACCGAAGTCAGAAAAAAGAGGCCCAGAATCTGACCTTGACACCGGAAACGCAGGAAATGCCGGATGCACAGACTCCCGAAAGCCAGTTTGAACGGAACGAACAGTTCCAGTTGGTACACAGGCTGGTGAATGAACTCCCGGAAAAGCAACGAACGATTGTTCAGCTTAGGGACATTGAAGGTAAGAGTTATAAAGAAATTGCTGATGTGTTGGGGATTACGGAAGAGCAGGTGAAAGTAAACCTTTTCAGGGCTCGACAACGCATCAAATTAAAATACAGTGAGATTAACGATTATGGACTATAAGTACATTGAACAACTTCTGGAATGCTATTGGAACTGTGAAACCTCGGTAGAGGAAGAGCAGATTCTTCGGATTTTCTTTCAGCAGAAAGAGCTTCCCGCCCATTTGCGCCGCTACCGTTCTTTGTTTACTTACCAGGAAGAAGCTGCCGGGATGAAATTGGGTGATGATTTTGACAAGCGTGTGCTTGCGGAAATTGAACGTCCGGTAGTAAAAGCCAGAAAGCTGACGCTTTATTCACGTTTTATGCCTCTGTTCAAGGCTGCAGCTATGATGTTGTTGCTTTTTACATTAGGAGGAGTAGTGAAACATGCGACAGAAGAGGGAGGCGCTTCAGGTATTGTATATGTGCATGATCAGTTTGAAAACCGTCAGGAGACTCCGCAGGTTGCCTACGAAGGTGATTCGGTGAAGACGCTGATTCGGGAAACATCTTCCAAACCCAGACTGGAAGAAAACAGTAACAGATAGAACATTTTCATTTGCTTTTATATAAATAGTTAGTGCTTATTAAAACTTAAAACAACAACGAGGCTGTGAAGTTTCAATTCTCTCAAAATTAAATTACTAACTAAATAAAAAAGGATTACCGCGTGAGCAGTAGTCCTTTTTTATTTGGAATATTTCACTATTTTTGCCGCAAAATTTGGATAAGAACACATGTTTACAGTCATTGGAGTTATGTTGGGGGGGATGTTGATAGGCTTTCTCCTTCGCCGTCAGGAGTTTTCGTGGATTGGTAAAGTCATTACCTTGTTAATTTGGGCATTATTGTTTCTGCTGGGAATAGAAGTCGGAGGTAATCGCCGGATTGTAGAGGGACTTGCCACTTTGGGGGTAGAGGCTTTTGTGATTACATTAGCTTGTGTGTTGGGCAGCTGTATTTTAGCCTGGGGATTATGGTATTTGCTGTATAAAAAGAAAGGAGAAAAGGCATGAAAGGAAGTTTGATTATTATCGGCTTTTTTATTTTGGGCACATTGTGTGGCTTTTTTCATCTGATTCCTTTTGATATAAGTAAAAGTAATATCAGTTTCTATGCCTTGTGTGCCCTGATGTTCAGTGTAGGATTGAGTGTGGGGCATGACCCGCAGACCTTGAAGAATTTTCGTTCGCTGAATCCACGCCTGATATTTCTTCCGGTAGCTACTATATTGGGGACTGTTTCTGCTGCAGCTTTGGTAAGTTTGATTCTTCCGCATCGCAGTGCTCCTGATTGTATGGCTGTAGGAGCAGGGTTCGGATATTATTCTCTTTCCAGTATTTTTATTACACAGTATAAGGGGCCGGAGTTGGGTACCATTGCCTTGTTATCCAACATTATGCGTGAAATTATTACTTTGCTTTGCGCTCCTTTGCTGGTGCGCTGGTTTGGTAATCTGGCTCCTATATCGGCTGGGGGAGCGACTACTATGGATACTACGTTGCCCATCATTACCCGTTGCTCAGGACAGCAATTTGTGGTAGTTTCCATATTTCATGGTTTTGTGACGGATTTCAGTGTGCCGTTCTTGGTCACATTCTTTTGTTCTATTTGATAAGTCGTTTTTTTAAGAATAAAATACGGCCCTCGACGAAGAAATTAACCATCTTACGTCGAGGGCCGTATTGTTATGAATGAAATAGCAAATTAATCTTGGTAGTAGACTCTCTTTACACGGTTTGATACGCTGGTCAGGATTTCATACGGAATCGTTTCCAGTATGTCGGAAAGTACTGTTACCGGGAGGTCATCGCCGAAGATAATGGCTTTGTCACCTTCCTTACAATCAATATCCGTTACATCAATCATACATACATCCATACAGATATTTCCTACGTAGGGGGCTTTCTGTCCGTTCACCAGACAGTAGGCATGTCCGTTACCCAGATGGCGGTTTAATCCGTCGGCATATCCGATGGGGATAGCCGCAATGCGTGAATCACGTGTCAGCACGCCTTTACGGCTGTAGCCTACAGTCTCATCTGCCGGTACCTCATGGATTTGCAGGATGGTTGTTTTCAGGGTAGTGACATTGTGCAGCATCTTGTTGGTAAACGGATCTACCCCATATAATCCGATTCCCAGGCGGACCATGTCGAATTGTGCGCCTGGATAACGCTCAATACCTGCCGTATTACAGATATGACGAATAATCTTGTGCTTGAAACCTTCCTGAAGCGTGCTCGAAGCTGCTTCGAATGTTTCTATCTGATGGCGTGTGAAGGCATCAAAACGTTCTGCATCACTGCCTACCAAGTGAGAGAATACAGAACGAGGGATGACTGCACTCTGTTTCTGCAGGCGCTGTACGAGTTGCGGGATTTCGCTTGGAGTAAATCCTAACCGGTGCATACCTGTATCAATCTTGATATGAATCGGGAAATTGCTGACTCCTTCACGTTCCGCGGCTTTGATAAGTTCTTCCAGTAGGTGGAAACTGTATACTTCCGGTTCCAGGCGATAATCAAACATCGTTTTGAAAGCCGTGATTTCCGGATTCATGATGATGATGGAACTGTTGATACCCGCTTTACGCAAATCGGCTCCTTCATCGGCCACAGCTACTGCTAGATAATCAACTCGCTGGTCTTCCAGTGTCTTGGCAATTTCAAATGAACCGGCCCCATAGGCTGAGGCTTTTACCATACAAACGATTTTAGTCTCCGGTTTCAGTTTGTTACGGTAGTAGTTCAGGTTGTCTACCAGTGCATTCAGGTTGATTTCGTGTACCTTCAGTTCCAACGCATCCGTAATGTCATCGAAGTGGAATACACGTGCCCCTTTTATCAGAATATCTTCGTTATGCAACTGGTTCAGCAAACCGGAATTTAAAAGTTCGGAAGTGTTAGCAAAGAAGTCTTTCTGTATTTCAAACCGATTGGCTGCGGCAGAGATTTCTTCACCGACTCCGATAATATGGTCTACTTTCCGGCTATGTACCAGGTCGGCTACTTGTCTGTATAATAGTTTGCTTGTTTGTCCGCTTTCCAGCATGTCCGACAGGATGAGTGTACGCTTCCGGTTCTTGTCTTCCGAGCGTCTCATCATAAAATCGAGTGCGATGTCGAGTGAGGCAAAGTCTGAATTATAACTGTCATTAATTAATGTACAACCATTCTTACCCTCTTTTACTTCCAGTCGCATAGCTATAGGCTCCAGATGAAGCATGCGTTCAGCAATTGTTTCAGGGGGTACCATGAGGTAAAGTGCTACGGCCAGACAGTTGAGTGAGTTTTCAATGGACGCATCGTCAATGAATGGGATACGGTATTCCTTGAAGAATCCTAAGTAGCGGTATTTGATGGTGGTTCCCGTATCGTCTTTCAGGATTTTCTCAATGAAAAGTGGGCGTTCGGAATCTTTGGTCGACCAGGCAATTTCACGGGCTGTGAACAGTGATTTGGTTACACAGCTGGTGATAAGTTCGTTGTCACCGTTATACACAATCACGTCGCAGTCCTTGAACAACTGCAGTTTCTCCATACACTTGTCTTGTACGGAAGAGAAGTTTTCCTGATGTGCTCCTCCGATGTTGGTCAGAATACCGATGGTGGGTTGGATAATAGGGCGTAATGCTTCCATCTCACCCATTTCAGAAATACCGGCTTCAAAAATACCCAATTCCGTATGTTCATTCATCAGCCATACAGAAAGAGGCACTCCGATTTGTGAATTATAGCTTCTTGGAGAACGGGTGATGGTACGGTCCGGACTTAGTATCTGGTATAACCATTCTTTTACCACAGTCTTTCCATTACTTCCCGTGATACCAATGACCGGCACCTGAAATTGTTCTCTGTGTCTGGATGCCAGACGTTGTAAGCTTTTCAGCGGGTTGGGTACAATCAGGAAATTGGCGTCTGTATATGATGAGGCCGCTTCCGGTATTTCGTTGACTACGAAATTACGTACCCCTTTCTGGTAAAGATCTGGGATATATTTATGTCCGTCATTGCGTTTTGTCTTTAAGGCAAAGAACAGCGTCTCTTCCGGAAAACACAATGACCGGCTGTCAGTTAGAATCCAGTCGATTGTAGAGGAGGTAGTTCCTATGCGTTGAGCTCCTAAAATGGAGGTTATTTCTTCAATTGTGCTTGACATAACTTTATTTCCTTTTGAACATCTAAGTACGGTAATTTTTCTTTTAAGTCCTCTATCTTTAACAGTATTTGACTTAAAAAGGTTTGGTAGGCTTCTGATTCAGGATTAAAAGGACGGTGAGCCAGTCCCTGACGTATTTTGTTCCATTCTTTCAGGAAGGAGAGAGTAGAAGGTGTAAAATAGCAATCGCAGAAACATTCCCAGATATACTGAATGGCAAGAGGGCTGGGATGCATCATATCGTCGGCATAGAAGCGATAATCACGCAGCTCATCTATCATAATCTCATAAGAAGGAAAATAGTGGCAGAAATCTATTTGACGACAAATTTGGTCAATTGCGATGAGTAAATTCGCCTTACTGAGCTGGTTGCCATGCAAACCGTCTTTGAGGTGACGTATCGGGCTGACAGTAAATAGACATTGCAGATTCGGACGTACTGCTTTCAGCTCTTGTAATAAAGGTAAATATATGGCAGTTATTTCATCGGCACTGACCATCTTACGTTCAAATAAGCGGGAAGGAAGCTTATGACAGTTGCCTACAATTTCCCCATTTTCTTTCCAGGTATAGACGAAGGATGAGCCCCATGTAAAAATAATCCAGTCGGCTTGCTTCAGATTTTCATGTCCTTGTGCGATGCGTTGATTGATTTTCAGCAGACAATCTTCCGCTTCGTGAGATGAAAAGGTACTGTGGTGCATCAGACTGTACCATTCTCCTTGTTCCTCACGTAAATCTTCTTTTTGATAGAGAGCCTTTTTCAATAAGCATTGTATGGAAGTCGCTATTGACATGGGGTTATACAAAACCCCGAAAGGGTTCACATCGCAATTGAATTTATGTTCGGCCAGTAAGTTTCCGATATGTTCGGAAAAACAGGAACCCCATATCATCAGTCGGTCGGTATGCTGAATTTTGGGGCCTTTGGCGGGTAGTTCAACTTGGGTTCTGAATTCCATGGCAAGAGAAAATTTACTGCAAATGTAAGTACATTATATATATTTATGCTATTTTTGTGCGATTAAAGTTAATGAGGAACAGGATGGAACAGACGACTTCATACGATTTGCTGAATAAGATAGATAGCCCAGAGGATTTACGGAAACTTTCTGTCGAAGCGTTGCCAGAGGTCTGTAATCAGCTTAGAAATAAGATTATAGATGAATTGTCTCGTAATCCGGGACATTTTGGTTCCAGTTTGGGGGTGATAGAGCTGACTGTGGCTCTTCATTATGTGTACCAGACTCCTTACGACCGTATCGTTTGGGATGTAGGACATCAGGCATACGGACATAAGATTCTGACTGGCCGTCGTGACCGTTTCTGTACCAATCGTAAGTTGAATGGTATTTGTCCTTTCCCTTCTCCTGCAGAAAGTGAATATGATACTTTCACGTGTGGACATGCATCGAATTCTATTTCGGCTGCATTGGGTATGGCAGTGGCAGCCGCGCGGAAAGGAGAAGATAACCGTCATGTGGTAGCCGTTATTGGCGACGGTTCCATGAGTGGCGGTCTGGCTTTTGAAGGATTGAACAACGCTTCTTCTACTCCCAATAATCTGCTGATTATCCTGAACGATAACAATATGGCCATCGACCGCAGTGTGGGTGGAATGAAGCAGTATTTATTGAATCTGCATACCTCCGAGGGATATAACCGTTTGAGAAATGCTTTATCGAGAAAGCTTTATCGCTGGGGAATCCTGAACGATGAACGGCGTAAGAGCCTGATACGCTTCAACAACAGCCTGAAGTCCATGCTGATGCAGCAACAGAACATCTTTGAGGGACTGAATATCCGTTATTTCGGTCCGGTGGACGGACACGACGTCACTGCCTTGACAAAGGTTCTGAAAGAAATAAAGGATATGAAAGGACCTAAGTTGTTGCACATACATACCCGTAAGGGAAAGGGCTTTAAACCAGCCGAAGAAGCAGCAACCTTGTGGCATGCACCCGGTATTTTTGACAAGGAGACGGGAGAACGTATCGTCTCGGATACAAG
>OHXW01000482.1_pt1 | contig 11642 bp, 11 predicted proteins | sample 1580031 | NCBI WGS metagenome assembly OHXW01 (sample SAMEA3882523, study PRJEB24775) | human gut metagenome | biome: human-associated habitat; feature: intestine environment; material: feces | place: Netherlands | collected 2009/2010
CTATACGCCGCTTGTGATGTGCCAGAACACGCTTTATAAAAGCCTTATGGAGGCGGTTCCCATAATAAATGCGGCTGTTCACAAGATAATCCGATTGACGGGCGGCTTCTCGGTGGAGACCGGAAGCGACGCCTGCGATAAAGCTCTTGCCGAATTTTTGTCCGACATACCGTGCGACTCGGGCGAAAGAAGCATTTATTCGTTTTTGGATACTTATTTTGAGCAGCTCTTGATTTACGGCACGGCAGTCGGTGAAATGCTTACGGACGAATACGGAAACATACGCTATCTCTACAATGCAAGACCGGACGATGTCAGTCTTTTAAGAGATCCTAACGACTTTTCAAGGATTCTCGTATGCCGCGCAGACGCGGTTCCGACTCCGGTAAAGCATCAGGAGAGAATACTGTTTACGGCACTTGACGCAGAGCCCGGCTCGCTCTACGGTACCTCTGTGCTTTACGGCCTGCCGTTTGTAAGCTCGGTACTGCTTAAAATATTCGAAGCCACCAAATCCAACTGGGACAGAGTCGGCAATGTACGATTTGCCGTCACCTATAAGCCGGACGGAGAAGCGTTGTCGAAATCATTTGCTAAAGAGCGCGCCGAGCTTATAGCAAGCGAGTGGAGCGAAGCTATGAAGAGCGGCAGCGTCAAGGACTTTGTCGCCGTCGGAGACGTTGATATAAAGGTCATAGGTGCCGATAATCAAATTCCCGACAGCGAGATTCCCGTGCGCGAGATGCTTGAGCAAATTGTCGCAAAGCTTGGTATACCGCCGTTTTTGCTCGGACTCTCGTGGTCAACCACCGAGACGATGTCCAAGGTGGAAACGGACGTTTTGACTACGGAGCTGTGGCATTACAGGAGACATTTGACGCCTGTAATAGAAAGGATTTGCTCAACATTTCTTCGCAATTCGGGCTCATCCTTAAAACCGAACGTGGTGTGGGACGACATCACGCTTCAGGACGAGGTGGAAAATGCCAGAGCAAGGCTGTATTCGGCACAGGCAAAAGCACTTGAAAAGGAGGAAAAAACCGATTGAACAAATCATTTGAAAGTCAGACGGATGAAAACGAGCTGTCAAAAGAGGATTTGGCGCTCATAAACACATTTACTCAAAAGGAAATGGCGAAGGACGATATATTCTCTTTCTGCGTAATACTCTGCGACAACGAAATCGACCGTGATTACGAGCGATTCACGGAGGACTCTCTTCATAAGCTTGCCGACTTTTTTATAGGCAAAACCGCAATACGCGATCACAGCATGAAAAGCTCCGACCAGAGCGCGCGAACCTATAAAACCGAAGTCATTAAGGACAGCACGCGCAAAAATTCTCTCGGTGAGGACTATGTATATTTAAAGGCATGGTGCTATATGCCGAGGATAAAGAAAAACGAGGAGCTCATTGAGGAAATCAAGGCAGGCATTATAAAAGAAGTGAGCGTGGGCTGCGCAGTTAAAAGCTGCATCTGCTCCGTTTGCGGAAAAGAGCTCGGCAAGAGTGAATGCTCACACGTCAGAGGCGGCGTTTACGACGGCAGGCTCTGTTACGGTGAGCTGCAAAATCCCACGGACGCATACGTCGTTTGTCGCCGTACCTGCACAGAAAAACGCGGGTATAACAAAAAAATTCGGTTTCTCCGCAGACAGCGACGCAAACCGGCAGCTGACGTTCTTAAAAAATGAAAACGAACGTCTGAAAGGTCTTGCAAAAGCCGGACAGCTGTACCGCACCGAAAAGCAGACGGAGCTTGTAAAAGCGTTTGTCGCCGCGTTTCCGTCACTCGGTGACAAACTGTGCAAAAAAATGGCGGAGTGTCTTGAAACGGATGAGCTTTGCGCCGCAGCGAAAGCCGTGAGTAAAAATAATTTTACCTTGAGCTCTCCGCAGCTCACACCGGCTAAAAAAGCCGAAGCAAATTCAAATTCGCAGTTCAGACTGTAAAAAGAAAGGATAAAACAAATGGCAATTTACGAAAACATCAAGCTCGACAAGGGACTTTACGGAACATCAAAGGGCTTCCTCGCGGAGCTTGAGAGCATTGACCCCTCAGAAAACTACAAGGGCACCTCTCTTGAGGGCCTTGACGCATTTGAACGTCAGCTCAAGCGCTTTGACATAAAGGTCAGCGGCAATATGTCAAGCCCCGTCGATAAATTCTTCGCAACCACCGACAGCGCCGCACTCTTCCCCGAATATATTTCAAGAGCCGTGAGAACGGGACTTGAAAGCGCTGACGTTCTCTCGGAAATCATTGCGGCAAAGACCGTTATCGACGGCCTTGACTACCGCCCGATAACCTCGGTTCTCACAGACGACGACAAGGCTCTGAAGGAGACAGCCGAGGGTACCGCCATACCCGAAACCTCGGTTAAAACTCAGGAGAACCTCGTAAAGCTCAAAAAGCGCGGCAGAATGTTATGCGCGTCATACGAGGCTATACGCTTTCAGAAGCTTGACCTGTTCACCGTCACATTAAAGCAGATAGGCGCATACATTTCCCGTGCGCTCTTTAAGGACGCGGTAAGCGTTTTATCGCTCGGCGACGGAAACAAGAACCCTGCGGCCACCCTCAAGGTTTCAACTGCGGGCAAGCTCACATATTCCGACCTCGTTTCGTTCTGGAACGGCTTTGACCCGTATGAGCTCAACACCGTTATAGCCTCACCCGACATCGCAGCAGCCATACTCAATATGTCGGAAATGCGCGACGCTGCGGCGGGCCTTAATTTCCACGCGACCGGTAAAGCCGTAACGCCGCTCGGCGCTAATATGCTGAAAAGCAGCGCAGCGCAGGCAGGCACGCTTATAGGTCTTGATAAAAACTGCGCCCTCGAAATGGTTGAAGCAGGCGGTATTCTCACCGAATACGACAAGCTTATCGACCGCCAAATAGAACGCGCCGCAATTACTCAGACCGCAGGCTTTGCAAAAATATTTACAGACGCTTCAAAAATTCTCACCACAAAGGCCTGATAAATTTGACAGAAAGGAAGCCCGAGCAGCCATTCTCGGGCAAGGAGCAAAATGATAAACGAAAATATGGTGCTTTACAAGGCAAAAAGCCTTTTCGGCTTAGATAACGCCGCACTCGCCTCTCTTAATTGCGTATGTCATCTGTTTTGCCTTGAACTGTTCTCACGGTTAAAGGACAAAAAGGCTGCAAATGACGAGAGGATAATTTACCTTGCTGCGGTAAACTGCCTGTATTACAGTATACTCGAAAACACCGACAGCGGCTGCTCTGTGGAATCTGTGAAGGCCGGCGACGTCACCGTAAAGGAGGACGCATCAATGCCCCTTAAAAAAGCAGCCGAATTAAAGGGCGAGGCAGAAAAGCTTGCGTCACCGCTCCTTATTGACGACGGATTTGTGTTTACGGGGGTGTAATATGAAGTTTTCGGATGTATCCGCAAGGATAGGCAAGGACGTATTCATAACAAACAGCACCGGCTGGCAGTCACCCGTATTTCGTGCCGCAATACAGCCGCTCCGCTACAAAAACAAGATGTATCTCGGCGGAGTTTACACCGAAATCGGGAAGGCAAAATATGATTACTTTTTATATATAGGCCCGCCTGACCACGATATAAGCCGTCTGTCGGCAGACTCGAGAATAATCGACTCAAGCGGCAGAGGCTTTACGGTGGATCACTGCGAAACGGTGTACTACAAAAATACGCCGTTTTATATATGGGCAATAGTAAGGGAGACGAACGGAATATAAATGTTTTTTGCGGTTGTTGCGCCGAGCGATATTCTCGGATTTCTGTCCTCACAGACTGAAATTACACGAAACTGTGAATTAACGCTCGCATACGAAAACGAAATCAAACCCACACCCATGAAAAAAGCAATAGTTGCCTTGGGTGTGGAAAAGATGACCGTCGGCGACTATCTCACCGAAACCGCCGCAGACGGGTCAGTTACGGTAACCTCAAACAGACAGGCGGATTTGGTCTTAAAAATATCAATATTCGCTCCGTACAGCTACGGCTCATACGAGACGCACAAAATACTTGACAGAATAGTCACGGCTATGCTGTATTCGCAAAAGCTGTACACGGTCACAAGCTGTGAGAGCGGCGGTGTGCATTATGTGCGCGATACGGGGGCTCTCGTGCTCGACACATATTTTACGCTCAGCAAGGTTTTTTCCGAATAGGCACACAAAAAAGGGACTGTAACTTTTGTTACAGTCCCTTTTAAATTACGGAGCCTTACTTTATGAGTCCGCTCTCTTTAAGAAGCAGTTCAATATCGGTGCCCTTAACCTTTTTCATAACTATTTTAAGAAGTTCTTTTTCTTTGAAGGAAAGCTTAATATCGGTTATGGGCTTTTTATCTATCGCATAGTAGCAGGCGCGCAGAAGCTCTCTCACGTCGTATTTACTGCCCCAAACCTCGGGAACGCCCCTGTCAACATTAAGAAGCGTGTAGACGGATTCCATACCTGTACGCATTGAGTATTCCGTAGTGAATATGGTATCGCGCGGAGTCTCTGCGAACTGACCGATAAAAGCGAAATTCACGGCACCGTCCGGCACGACCTTCGGTCTGTCCTCGTTCTTCCTCGGCTGGAAGAATGCGTTGATGTAAGGCATAAAGCACGTTGTTGTGTTGCAGGCATTCTTTGCCAAATCTTCTATCTCGTCTGTGGGAACTCCGATATGATAGAGCCACTCGCGGCAGACCTCTTCGCCGGTGCAGTCACGCATTGCCTTTTTAACAAAGTTGCCCTCTTTGTTTGTGCTCAGCGAATAGAGCCAAATGAGTACGGCGTTTTTATCCTGCGATTTAAACTGCGGCTGACGGTTAATGGTCCAAGAGAGATACCAGTTTTCCGTGCTGTCCTTTACGGTGACTATGCCGCCTGTTGTAACCTTGCCCTCGCGTGGGTCACGCTTGCAGATATTCATAATATGACGGATAACTTCTTCGTTTGACGTCTCTACCGTGGCGCTCATCCAGTTTGTCGCTTCAACATTGCTGCAGAAAGCATCGGGATTGCCGAATTCACCGTGTGCCGCCTGTTTTGCTATATTCTTCCACATATCCCACGACTCGCCTGCGCCGTTTTTAACGCCCGACAGGTCGGGAGCGTGAGTCTGGTCGCCATAGCAGGATGTGTCGGTGCAGCATCCGTTTGTAATAAACACAAGGTCATCCTCAACAAGGTCTATGGTCTGCTCCTTGCCGTCCTTAACATAAACTATCTGCTTTGCGATTTTCTTGTCGCCGACGGTTTCGATTATTACATTTTTAACATCCATACCGTATTCGATTCTGACATTGTGTGCCTCAAGATATTTTACGAGCGGCAAAATCATACTGTCGTACTGATTATATTTTGTAAAACGAAGTGCACTGAAATCGGGAAGTCCGTCAATATGATGAACGTAGCGGCAAAGATAACGCTTCATCTCAAGTGCACTTGACCAACGCTGAAAAGCGAACATAGTCTGCCAGTAGAGCCAGAAGTTTGTGCTCCAGAACGAGTCGGGAAGTATATCGGAAATCTTTTTGTCCTCAAGGTCTTTTTCCTGTGTGAGGAAAAGCTGTGAAAGAGCCATTGCCGACTCCTTGTCAAGCTCGAATTTTTTGTCGGTGTGTGCGTCCTCGCCGCATCTTACCGTGGCACGGCAGAGCGAATAGTTGGGGTCGTGCTTGTTAAGCCAATAGTATTCGTCAAGCACCGATACACCGGGAGTTTCTATTGACGGAACGTCGCGGAAGGTATCCCACATAACCTCAAAGTGGTTATCCATCTCACGTCCGCCGCGCATAAAGAAGCCCTTCGTCACGTCCTTGCGGCCGTCGCAGCTTCCGCCGGCAAGCTCCAGCTTTTCAAGCAGATGTATGTGTTCGCCCTTCATCTGACCGTCACGGACAAGGTAAAATGCCGCAGTCAGACCGGCAAGTCCCGTACCGATGATGTATGCCGACTTTTTATCGACGTCCTTCGGCTTTTCGGGATGTGCAAACGATTCGTAAGTTCCTGCAGAATAATACATAAAAGGTTCCTCCGTTTTTCCTCCGAGCCTCGGCAAGCTTTTTTTGCGTCGCTCGGTCTTTTTTTATTTTGTAACCATATTGTAGAATGATACAAACTTTATTTCAATCGACAAAAAAACCGCCGTGTCGGAAATTCCGACACAGCGGTTAAAGTGTATTATTTTTTGACAAAACAGCCTATGTGTATAAAAGGCGAAAACTATTTGTCTGTGCGAAATCTGTCAAGCGCACGTTTTATGTCGCCCTTAATCAAAACCGAAAGTTTTTCTATAAAAGCCTCCGGCTGCTCCTTCATTCCCTTTTTTATCCAATCTATCATAAAGCCGACAAAGGCGTATTTATAAAAGTCGATTATAAACTTCTTGTCTTCCTCTCTTATTGAAACGTCAACCGCCTCCTCCTCGACTACACCGAGCAAGAGGTCGTATGTCAGAGCGTATAAAAACCGCTCTACCTGCTCGTGACTGAGGGAATTGTATGCGTTCATAATGAGCCTGCGGTTTCGGAGCACGCCGTAAAGTATCTGCGTAAATCCCTGCTGCCACGTATCATACGTTTCCTTGCCCTCAAGAAATTCGGAAGCCATTTCCAAAAATATCCAATCCACAAGGTCATAAATATCTTTAAAATGATAGTAAAAGGTCTGACGGTTTACGCCGCAATCCTCGATAATATCCTTTACCGTTACCTTATCGAGCGGCTTTTGCGAAAGAAGCTTTATCAAAGACGCTGCAAGCGCCCTTTTTGTGACCTGCGACATTCAATCACTCCTCCGAGATGCTAATCGACATAGATGTCGACAACATTTTCATCAGCGCGTATGGTGGAAATTATCATATTGAGAGACTCATCGCTCTTCGGGAAAATCAAAGCCTTTATGGTTGAAGTGTTTTTCTTCTTACGTAATTTCGAATCGCTGTCGTAGAGTATTTCCATGGAATGTATAACAGCACCCGAACGTCTGATTATTTTTGAGAGCTGCGGCACTTCGTCGGCAAGGTCCTTAACCTCTATATAAAGTGCTTTTCCTGCGTGGCCTTTCGCGACTACCTTTTTGAGAGAATTCAGGGTGAGATATATTACAAAGGTTGCGACAAGTGCGCCTACAAAGAAGCCTGAGCCTACAGCAAGACCGACGCACGATACCGCCCAAAGACTTGCGGCTGTCGTAAGGCCTTTAACGGAAAAGCCCTCGCGGAGAATTGTTCCGGCACCGAGGAAGCCTATGCCGCTGACTACCTGTGCAGGCATTCTTGAAATATCGAAATGGTCAGGGTATCTCTCTGACATATATACAGCCGTCAGCATAACAACAGCCGATCCGACTGCCACAAGAATATGAGTTCTGAAGCCGGCGGGGCGGTGAGAATGCTCGCGCTCGTAGCCTATTATACCGCCGAGTAATGCGGCAAGGCACAAACGTACTATTGATATAATTGTGTACTTTACAGGACTTATCGCCCACAGCCACTCGGCTGCGTCCCTTATCCATGCCAATATTATCAACTCATTTCCGTATAAATTACGGTTTTTTAAACCGCGGTATAAAAATCACAAGTGCCGTCCAAATAAGGACGAACATTATTATCTGAAGCGCCCCCGCCTGACTGAGTCCCGAGGTGAACGCCATAGCGGCGACGGCAAGTATTCCGATGCCCACGCCGATATATTGAAGGACGGAGGAAAGCCTGAATTTGTCGGTTATCAGGAATGCGGCGGCAAACGACTTCAACAGCGTATAGACGCTGCCGTCATGTATCACCTTGCAATCTCCCGACGGCTTAACAGTCTCATACAGTTCCTTAAACATTTTGCCGGCAACAGGGCTTATGACCTTGACAAAGCCGTGAGGCAGGTCAAAATACTGTTCTACAAGCTCCTCGGTGATATTCGGATCAGTCGTTCTGACAAGCACGCTCACACCGTATTTTTCAAGCTTATTCAAGTACCTTGCTATATCACCGTTCGGCTTGTATTCAACCGAAAAGCCTGCCGCTGTTTTGCCCTCTACTGCAAGATAAATAACCTGCCTGCCGGATTTCAAGAATTTCTTTTCCTCATCTTCGCTTGGCGGTGTCACATTGTGCTTTGAGAGCAAATCACGGTTACCCACAAGCACGCGCTGATTGTTTATCCAGCAGGAGCAACCGAGCTTTTCCTCATAGACAAGCGATTCCACAGGCGGTAAAATGTCGCGCTTTGAAAGTATGACGCTGTCAAAAACGTCCGACAATGCGCCGCCGCTTTTAATAACGACAGCCGCCGTATAGAGAAATGCGTCGTCTATACGCATCGAATTGTAGAGCTTAAAACCGTGCAAGCTGCATCCGCCGTAGAGGAAAAGGTCGGACGCATCTATAACCACCGCATTTGCGGTTGAGGCGTCCTCGGCAGCATAATAGCCGGAGACTAACGAACCCGAGCGTCTGAGCTGCTTATTAGTCGTTTTAAGTATATCAAACGCCGACAGGCACGACGATGCCGGAAGCCCTATAAGAGTGACTGCGGTAAATGCCGACACGGCGTAAACTAAATTTTTTGAAATAACTCCGGCTACAACGGCTGTAATCACCGCCGCCGTAAGCATGGCAGGCAGAGAGAGCGCATAAACGCCGTCCGACGGGTCGCGGCGAAGCGTCATCTCGACAAATTTTGACGGGAATCCGATTTTTGCGCTGTATCTTATATCGGGGTCACCGAGCAAAAGCCCTCTGCCTATTTCAAAGGCCTCGCCCTCGTCCTCGATTTTGCTTACGCTGTAAAGCTCATCGGGATGCTTCACTATGTACTCAAAATCAGCAATGTCGGTTTTGGCTCGCACTTTATCCGCGACAGCCGTAAATATAAGCGGAACAAACACCGCCGGCGCATAAATGTGGATATTGCCCGGCAGCTCCCCGTGCCCCGAAAAAGCCGCAATGCACTGCAAAATGCCTGCAAGCAACGCTACGGTAACACACATAGAACGCGTAATTTTTTTCCGTCCGAGAAGCGAAAAGCTCTTTTTAATTTCTCCGACATCAATAAGTGCCGCAATCAAAAGCAGCATAAGATTAACGCCCAAGAAGGCATATTCGCTGTTCCCGAAAGCCGACAAATCGGCAAACAGGGTTTTGAGCGAAGAAAACAGCGTGAGTACCACAAGGAAAATCACAAAAACAATTATCTTTGCGGTCGCTTTTCGTTTATTGCCCATCATTATATCATAGACGGCCTTTGCATCCTTGTTACTGTAATATTCGCGCGCTATCCTTATCGGCTCCGTTATCTGATTTTTCGCGCTTGCTGCGTCGCTGCTTTTTCTTCGGCTCAAGATCTACGCCGTCGTCACCGTTTTCGGCGGATTCGTCTATGACATCTCCGTTTTCGTCCTCCTCGGGGAGGTCGTCGAGAATACGAATATTTTTTCTTATCTTTTCCGCAGTTTTGTTTTCTTCGTCCGACTCATCGTCCTCAGGCTCGCTGCGGTGAACTTCCTCTTTTTCGGTCTGTCTGAACGCAGGCTGCAATTTAAAGCTCTTTGCTTTTTTGCTTCGCCTGCCCAGAAGCTCTATTTCAGCCTCATATTCGTCAACTGTTTCAGGCTTAACCTCTTCCTCAAAGCCGTCAAGCTTTATCTGATTTTGCAGCTGCTGTGTATCGCCGTCCGCAGCATTCTTTTTGGCGAGGGACTTAAGCTCGCCGGTGCGGTATTTTTCGGCGTTGCTTTTTTGTTCCCTCAGCTCATCCTCTGCCGAGATTATTGTGGGAACGGGCATCAAGCCCTCCTCGCTCGTCTTTTCGCCGTCGGGCTTTTTTACTATAACCCCGAACTTTTCAATGGTTTTGGGCGGGAGCGACGACATAAGCTTTTCGTGCTCGCGTGTTTTTTCCATATCGAGTTTCGGTTTATTAAGAAACCTCTCGCGGTATTTATCCGTCTCCATTCCCTTTTTGACAGCGGGTTTTTTGTCGGTAAATTCCGAAGATGTTGTTCTGGTTATTTTTTTGCCTATATGATGCTCGATTTTATCGCTGCGTATGGCTCTTGCATCAACCTCATTGAAAACGCGCGTCTTTTCGAGCGAAATCTGCCCCGGTACCGATTCGTTTTCCGACTGCACGGGCGAATTTTCATTATCGCTTGTAAGGCTTGGGGTTGTCCCTCCGAAAAGCGGATTCTCGGGGAGAATCTCGGAAGAAGCATTATTTACTCCGGCCGCTTTTTTCGAGTCATCGTCTTTGCCGAAAGCTTTCTTATCTTCTTCAATTTTCGCGGCATTGATTTTTCTGCCCTCGGTTTTTTCGCTGCGGCTGCCGCCGGATAAAATCTCGTCAAAAATGGCGGGGTCTATGGAAAAACTGTCGTCCGACTTTTTGTCGGGCTCTTTTTTTGATGTGTGTAAAACCGGTGTCTTGCCGTTTCTTTCTTCGGCTGACTCATATTTTTTCTCTGCGTGTTCCGTCTGCTCTTTCGGCTCGTGAGCCTTCTCCGTTTGAACCTTTTCGGACTCGGACAGCCCCTCATCAGCTAAAAGGGCATCAATCTCCGCAAGCGACCAGAGCTTGCCCGGCACTTTTTCTGTATCTTTTTCGGTTTCGCTGAGAATATCGTCAAGAGAAAATCCTGACGACATATTACGGTCTGCCATTTTTCACACCCCAATTTTTATCTGTGCGACGCCGCCTCATACATAAGGATGCCTGCCGCCACAGAAGCATTCAATGAGTTTATTTTTCCCTTCATGGGAAGCGAGACGATAAAATCGCATTTTTCGCGGACAAGACGGCTCATACCGCGACCCTCGGAACCGATAACCAAAGCGACTCCGCCTGAATAATCCACAGACCTGTAATCGCTGCCGTCCATATCGGCACCGTATATCCAAATATTTTTTTCCTTAAGCTCATCAATGGTTGACGCAAGATTTGCAACCCTCGCAACCGGCACATATTCGAGTGCGCCTGCCGAGGTTTTACCCACAGTAAAATTCAGAGAAGCACTGCGGCGCTTCGGTATAATCACGCCGTGTGCGCCTGCGAGGTTTGCGGTACGGATAATCGCTCCTAAGTTATGTGGATCTTCGATTTCATCGCAGAGAATGAAGAATGGAGCTTCTCCTTTTTCTTCTGCTTTTTTGAACAAATCTTCTACGGTTGCATATTCGTAAGCGGCTGCGATTGCAACAACACCCTGATGCTTTTCGTGAAAAGATAAAGAGTCTAATTTTTCTTTGGAGACAAACTTGATTAATGTATCTCTCTTTCTGGCTTCGCGAAGGATCGACTTAATCGGACCATCCTGGCAGCCATCTAAAATGAATAATTTATCAATTGTTTTGCCGGAGCGGTATGCTTCCATTACCGCATTACGTCCGACAACGGTACACTCTTCGTATGCCATATTTTTCCTCATTTCTATCTTTTAATTATAAATTATCTGCATCCGACAGACAAATTCGGATTAATTCCTCTAACCGCTCCATCTGTCCGGAAAGATATAAATATCCCATTAATGCTTCAAATCCAGTGGCGATATGATAATCGTGGCTGGACTGATTCTTTGCAGGTGATGGAGATTTCGCATTCTTTCCGCGGCGAAAAACTGCCTTTTCCTCATCGGTAAGTAAAGGCTTGA